>Ga0325414_1001414_pt1 | contig 23090 bp, 11 predicted proteins | sample PopdelMetagenome_8_FD_206183 | JGI IMG/M metagenome (GOLD analysis project Ga0325414, IMG submission 206183) | Populus deltoides microbial communities from Bellville, Georgia, United States - Leaf-PdKOR-R3 | ecosystem: Host-associated > Plants > Phyllosphere > Phylloplane/Leaf | place: USA... | reverse complement strand
AGACATGTTAATAGCAAACTTTCTTGGATATAAACATTAAAGTCCATGTTGAGTTTATATTATACATATTCTAACACTATTAGTGAAACATTTTCACCTTGACATAATTAACTTAGCTAGACATTATAAAAAAGAAAAACATAAATAAACAATATAAGAACATAAACATGATATAAGTTAACTAAGTATAGTAAAGAAAATGAAAAGCATAAACAAGAGATTAAGGAAAATATAACATGGAATAAAACTTGAACATTACAAAGAAAGAGAGCAAGAGCAAGATCTTGATCTGAAGAACCAAGATTCCTAAATGAATGGCAAGTGCCTCCTTTTATAGGCTAAAATTCAGAATTATTCATTTGGTAATTAATTATTGATGTCGTGGCCAACTATTGATTTAGTGGACTTGATGGACAGCAGCATTCAAGCATTTTAGCTGGATGAAATGACATTGATGCAATCAGAATTTGGCAAAGTGTTTTCATGAAAGTTGTTAAAAATCATCTTATCTTTCCACCCATAAGTTTTCAGAGCATTTGGATCACTAGAGCTCGAGATATGGCTAAAATAATGAGTAGTGCTTCTGGTGGACGTGGTGGATAGCCCTCAAGCTCTTGTCTGGATGAAATGTCATCGCTAACATCAGAATTTGAGCAGGCTGTCTTCATGAAAGTTGTTGGAAATTGTCTTATTCTTCCGCTCACCAAATTTGACATCATTTTATCTTTTATAAATCCAGATATGGGTAAAATTTTGAGTAGTGTTTTGGCTGGATTGCAGAATAGATTATGACTTCTCTTTTGTGGCCAAACTTTGAATTTGAAAACGGTAGATTTGGATCTTCCACTATTCATGAACATTGTAGGCCTATTTCTTAGCTTTCTATCCATATAAATCAAACTAAAATCAAATATCTATAGCTCCAGATATGACCCAATAACTAAATAGTGTTCCAATTTGAATTGAATCGGTATCTCCTTTCTAAGCTTAGCCTTTTCTTTGTCCTTTCACTTCCAATAGTTAATCACTTCAATCAATCATTTGAATTATGAGATATATCTGCATTTAAAATGAGCATTTACCATAAATTAAAGCTATCTTATATTATCAGACTTGTTATTATAAAAGATGCTCTGGTTAAGGAGTTATTGATACTTCAAGTGCAAAATGATGATATAAAACCTTGATAAAAATGAACTTTTAAGTACTAATCATTAACCTTGTTCTTATTCCTTCTTTGGTTGATCTAGGGCCGATTTTCTACTTCCCCAATTTCTCCCTAGAATAGGCTGGTTTGTTTCCCTTAATTCTTGTCTAGTATAGGTTGACCTGTTACTATTTTTTGTTGGGTTTTACATTATCATATCAAGAAATGGTCAATCTCCAAAAGTGTCAGAAGTGAGGGCTTGAAGCGCATTAAAAAAGGAAAGAGACATGACTAGAAAGCACATTATATGAAAGGTGAGGCCTTGGAAGCACACTTAAAAAGAATGAGATAGGGTTAGAAGGCGCACTATCTGAAAAGTGAGGGCTTGAAAGCATACCCAGAAAAAAGAAGAAGATAGGGCTAGAAAGGACACTATTTAAGATATAAGGACTAGAAAATGCACTCATAAAGAAAATAGATAGGACTTGCATGCATATTATTTGACGGTTGATGGAAAGAAAACGCACTCAAAAGAAAATGGATAGGGCTAGAAAGTGCATTAAAAAAGAAAAAGGTAGGGCTAGAAAGCGTACTATCTAGGATATGAGGGCTGAAAAGCGTATTTAGAAATGAAATAGATAGGGCTTGGAGGAATACTATCTGATGGTTGAGGGTTAGAAAGCACACTCAAAAGAAAATGGATAGGGCTAAAAAGTGCATTATCTGGTATGCAAGGGATAAAAAGTGCATTCAAAAGAAAATGGATAGAGCTAGAAAGATCTATTTGGTATGCGAGGGCTAGAAAACACACTTGGAAAGGAAAAGATAGGGCTAGAAAGCGCACTAGCTGATGATTGAGGGCTAGAAAGTGCACTTAAAAGAAAATGAATACGGTTATAAAGTGCATTATCCGGTATATGAGGGCTAAAAGGTGTATTTTTTGAGAAAATAGATAAGGCTAGAAAACACACTATTCGACATGTAAGGGATAAAAGACGCATTCAAAAGAAAATATATAGGATTTGTAAAGGAAAAGGATGATGTTTGTGAGAAACTGAAAGAATTTTTAAAATGGTATAATTTGATGTAACCATATTATTTGATAGTTTTATTCATATTTACCTAGTATTTTATCATGTTTTATATATAAAATGCTTTGATATTTTTTTTTAATGTTTTTGAAGGTACCTTTGGATGTAAGATTCAAAAAGGAGTAAATAAAAGATAAAATTCAGACCATGTTCCAACTCGTGTCGAATATTGGTAGATTTGACATCTGATCGATGTTTTATGCAGAACTTGAGTTGTACAGGTTGAAATGAAGTGATTCCTACGAAATTAGAAATCTAACATCCATACCTTTCTATACATATATGGCAAGAAAAATAAAAAAGAAAGAAGATGGAAATCATAACCTTTAAATACAAGTCTCGCATTCTGCCAGTTTTGACCTTCGTCCATTCCAACTCGAATATCTTGAGTTAGAGAAGTCCATTTGATGAAAACTTAATTTTTTTAGGATTCCTGATTCAAAGAACTACCAACCTACCAAATGACAGCAGAAAAAAGAGCTTATATGAGAGAGATATGAGTTTTCTAAGATAACCTATAAACTCTGCTAGCAGACAAGTTTTGTGAAGAAATAAGTCCAACTTACTTAAATGTAGATTGTTTAATATGGAAAGGACTATTTTTATATTTTTTTAGAGAATACAAATGGATTGGAGGGATGTGAGAACTAGGGTTTCATATCAAATAAAAAAAAAGAAAAGAAAGAGAGGGGGCGGCCAAAAAAAAGAAGAAAAACTCCATACTTGAAATTATGCTTTAATTAGTTTTTCAATAGACATTCAAGACTAATTTATTTTTCTTGGTTGAAAGGATACAAAAACTTTTGGATTTCACAAGCTTTTTCTCTTGCACACTTGTCAAACCTTTTGCTATAATAACATCGAGTGTATTGTTGTCACCAATGAATACATACTTTAAATTATTGGGCAAAAGCTTTTAATATGAAAGTACTAAATCAACAAAACATTACTATAGGGGGCAATTTGCAAAGCTTGCAAAGCCAAGGTTGATTATTGCACATTTTGGGGAACATATATGTTCCTCTCCATCTCCTCTATCTTAGTAAAATCAACGTCATGGCTCAATTCCACGTTTAATCTGTCCTCACAATCAAAACCAAGAACTTGCTGCACATACTCATCCATGTGGTCATAACATGTGGCAGAATAAACATTGTTGTATGAATATTTCATTACATCATGAAAGTTAAATTCAATTACTTTATCTCTTACTTCTATAGACAAAGTATCCTTCATCATGAATATTTCATTACATCATGAAACTTAAATTGAACAGTACCACCACAATATTGTTTTTTTTTGTTTTCTTTTTAACGAAATAAATAACAATCACAACACAAGAATCAGCTAGAATCACTTTCCCGACAATGATGCAAAATTTTTTGCGACGTCGTGGTCACACAAATTAATTACCTTAGCTTAAACAAACAAGATAGTATAGAGCAAACAAGGATCGATCCTATAACAAAGATCTAGTTCAGGTCTTTATGCTAGATGATTCAGATTTGGGGGGTTTTAAGGTTATCTAGGCTATGATATGGTAAATAAAATAAAACAATCAAGCTAAATTAAATAAATCTGAAACCTATCAAAAGAAAAACCTTGGTCTCAAGTAAACATCTAACTATGGAAATCAAAACTGATCACTGAAATGAAATGTCAATTTATATTCTGAATATCTATCTTTTCTTAATATTAGCCAGTTAACCGATCCGCAATGTAACTAACCCTAACCATTAAGCAACCATAATATCCGCACTAGTAATTTAATTCAATGGTAGCCTTAAGAACTAGATAGGTTGATAAATTTAGACAACATAAGTGTCTACAATCTATGTTCGATTTAATTGAACGTTTTTCCTAAGATTAACAACTTAAATCCACCATAATTATTAAACTTAGTCGTTTCATAAGTTCAAATATCACAACTCTAGTTTTGATAGCAAACTTAGTAGTAGACTGATTTAGAATAATTATTTAGAGTTCGATTTAACTAAACAATCATAGAAAATAAGCATAAGAAAACATTCATACTTATCATAAAACTGAAAAGAAAAGATAGAATATATCTCACAGTTTTTGAAATCCGAAGGTTTCTGTATCCTTTTTAATCAAGAAAAATAAATTAGCCTTGCATGTCTATTGAAAAACTAATGAATAGAACAAATGAGAGCACAATTTTAGGTATAGAAGAAAAGGGTGAAGCTTTTCTTCTTCTTTTTGGTTGCCCACTCTTCTTTTTTTATTCGATGGGAAACCATAATCTCCACATCCCTCCAATCCGTTTGTATTCTCCTAAAAAAATATAAAAATAGTCATTTCCAAAGAAAACAATCTATATTTAAGTAAATTGGACTTGTTTCTTTACAAAACTTGTCTGCTAATAGAATTTATAGGTTATCTTAGAAAAATCATATCTCTCTCATATGAGTTGTTTTTCTACTGAAATTTGGTAGGTTGATAGGTCTTTGAATTAAGAATCCTGAAAAAATAAGTTTTCATCAAATGGACTTCTCTAACTCAATATATTCGAGTCGAAATGGACAGAGGTTAAAAGTGGCAGAATGGGAGACTTGTCTTTGAAGGCTTCGATTTCCATCCTCTTTCTTTTTTATTTTTCTTTCCATATATTTATAAAAAGGTATGGATGTTAGCTTTCTAATTCCACTAGAATCACTTCATTTTGACCTCTACAACTCAAGTTCTGCATAAAACATCGATCATATGTCAAATCTACCAATATTCGACACGGGTTAGAACATGGTCTGAATTTTATCTCCAATTTACTCCTTTTTAAATATCACATCCAAAAATGCATTGAAAACATAAAACAAAGATTATCAAGGCATTTTATATATAAAACATTAACAAAATACTAGGTAAATGTAAGTAAAACTATCGATTAATATGGTTGCATCAAATACCCTCACACTTAGCTCTTGCTCGTCCTCGTTAAATTATTGTGTGATGTCCCTATTACAAAAACAACATGGATACAAGAATTGTAAATAATCTAACATAATAATAAACAACTAGAAATATGTTATTGTTACTTTTCGTTATTAACTTAGAATGGATAAATTCCTTCCTTTACTTCTTATATGCATTGTATATATTTTATTATTTCATTAAGTGTACTTATCTCACTTGCACACCCTAACCTCTCCATAGGAGTTGTGGGGTCGAAGTTTAACATCAATCAAGGTTAATTACTTCACCTTAATCTGATCATCCACCTTATATACTTTTAGCCGTAGGTACTCACAACATTTAAACTCGGTCATTCATCTTGGACGTCATTAGCCGAAGCTAATCATTGAACACAATTTGGTCATCCATCTTAAATACCATTAGCCGAAGCTACTTATCAATCACAAACCGGTCATCCATATTGGATGCCATTAGCCGAAGCTAATCATTTAAAAGGGTGTTTGTAGTTTTCTGTCCATACCATCAATGAAATCCATGCAATAGTACCAGAGTTGGAAAATGGAGTCTGCCCCTATTGTGTTCAAAATAATTGCTTATGTCTGATAGAGCTTGTAGAATTTAATTTGATGCTGTCATGTTTCAACCTATTTTAGTCTTGTCAGCAATCTAACTCATAATATCACAAGACTTTCTATGTTAAATGAGTCTTTCTTGTTAATGAGATCATGTGTTTTCTTATGTTCATGATGTGCCTTTATTTTTGTTGTTGTTTCATGCAAATAACACACCTACACGAGTACACCCTTTACTCACAAAACCATTGTACTAAGAATCCTTTGATGTGTTTACCTTTCTCCAAAAACTAAGGGTGAGCAAAAAAAATCGAAAAACCGATTAAACCAAGAAAACCGGAAAAACAAAAACCAAAAAAACCGAACCGTGAAACAAAACCAATTAAACTGATTAGAATTTTTAAAAAACCAACTGATTCGGTTTAATTTCGGTTTTATAAGCTTGAAATAAAAAAAACCAAACTAGACCCAAATAATAAAAAAAAAAAAACCAAGCCAAACAAAAAAACTAGTTTTTGTTCTAAAATATCCGAACCGAATTAAAACCGTCGGTTTGAACTGGTTTCGGTTTTTTTGAAAAAAACCGGTTTGATTACTTTTTTTATAAAAACCGAACCGAATAAAAAATGATCACCCCTCCCAAAAACTATGTCTGATCTCATGTTTTCATAAGGATTTGTTTTTTTTTCGGAAATCAAAGTTTTGGTACAAAATAAAAAATCAAGTTGGTGTTTGTTCTAATAGATGAGTTCTAGAAATTTAAGTGATCTCCTAGAAAGGTGACCATACACCTAAAAAAACCTGAAGAACAACCAAAATACTATGAGATGACTTCAAAGCTAAGTTTTAGCTGAATGGATAGTGAGAAACCATTTTGCATATTCGCATGAAAGAAAGCAAAGCTTACCAATTCTAAATACATATGTTTGAAATGAGAAAAGACCATCTTTGATAGTCCTTTCACAATACTGACAAAAAATCACTTACAATCCCCTTTTTAGCCTAATGCATTTTTCTTGAAAAATAACCTTGGCTAGAATCACACCCCACACTAGGGGGCAAGTGCGAGAAACACAAAAATCCTCAATGATTAAAGGTATCCAAACCAAGCTGGGGGGCATGAAAGAATCTAAAAGATCCAAATGTTTAAGCATACCACAAAATAACTAATATGATGATACTCAAAATCAAATCATTTTGCAAGGTTTACAAATCAAATCAAAGGACAAAAAGCTCTGGAAACAAGCACTAGTGATTCTTAGCCTTAAAGTCCCTTAAACACCTTTTGAGCCTACAAATATCTTTTCCTTCGTAGCTAAAAAGCCAAAACCTATGTTACGTGTCCAGTCAAGCCCTTCTGATCAAAGGCAGACAATCTGGATCGATAGGGAATGCTTTCTCATGCAAATCAAGCTTCATTATTCATACAAATAAAATGAATTCTTTGAAGAATGGTCCTTCAAAACCCTTAAATTAAAGCTTGAACCCCTTTAACCGATAAAATGTCACTTCATATTTTCACAAAAAGCAAAACAAAAATTTTCAACACTTATGGAGACCTGTCCATAGGAATCACTTGAATTTCTTCAGAACAAGTTTGCTTTAAACTGACATGAAAATAGTTTTTATGTTTAGAATACTTTTGAAACTCCAAAAATTCTCCATGAAAATAACTCATTGTAAATAACCAAATGTTCTTTCACACAACCATTTTCCCAAATAAAACCCAAATTGAACGCTTACGACATGATCAGGCTGGGGGGAATCCAAAAAACACATAATAGGGCTGGCTTTATAATTCCCTTTCAAAGAAAACAAAAATGTAGGGCAAAGTTGGAGACCTTTGAGATAAAATTTTAAGGGAAAGAAGTATGTTGATGTCATGCCTTTCCTAGAGGTCAAGATCATAAGATGTGACTCAAGTAAGTAAGAGCAAAAAAGCCATCGAAACTTACTACAAAGACTCAAACTTTCAAGAATGAGGAAAGTCAATGAAGAAAAGGAACCTATATTTCTTAAGTAAGTATACATGCATATTGATCATAATGCATTACTTTGATATTTGACAGACTAGTGTCTCACCAGTAAATCTTTTTCGAGTGTGCCTTTAAGCCCTCCTCTCTAAGATAATGCACCTTCAGGTTCTATCTTCTTCCTTATGAATGCGCCTTTGAGCCCTTGTCTCTCGAGTAATGTGTTTTCTATACCTATCTCTTTTCAAGTGCTTCTTTAAGCCCTCATCCCTTACATAGTGTGCCTTCAGGCCTTATCTTTTTTTTCAAGAGCACTTTTGAGCCCTCATCTCTCGAGTAGTGTGTTTTCTAATCATACAACCTTTCGAGTGTGCTTTTGCACCCTTATCTCTCGAGTAGTGGGTTTTCTAACCTTATTTTCTTATGAGTACGCCTTTGCACCCTCATCTCTCAGATAACGCATTTTCTAACTATACCTCATTTTGAGTACGTCCTTGAACCCTCATTCCTAAATATTGTGTTTCTTATACCTACCTCCTTACGAGCACGTCTTTGAGCCCTAGCTTCTTAGATAGTGCGCCATCCCTATCTCTATATCATATCTCTTCTTGAGTGCACCTTTGAGCTCCTATATCTTAAATAGTGCTTCTTCAAACCCTATCTTTTTCTTTTAGGCGTACCTTTAAGCTCTCATCTCTTAGATAATGCGCCTTTAAGCCATATCTCCTTTTCTTTTATGTGCTCCTTTGAGCTCTCATCTCCTAGATAATACGTATTCGAGCCCTATCCTGTCGTCCCTTCAAGGCATCTCTGACCAAATCCTTTTGCCAGGTAAGTTATATTTCTTTTCACCAATTTGAAAAAATTATTCGCATTTTTCATCACTTTAAAAAATCTTTGCATTTTTCACCTGGGCAAGTCATGCATTACAATAAAACCACTTTGTAAAATCATTCGCATTTTTCATCACTTAAAAGTTTTTGCATTTTTCACCTGGACAATTCATCAATTATAATAAGACCATTATGAAAAATTTTCTCCTGGGCAAGTTGCCCATTATAATAAAACCACTTTGAAAAACCTTCATATTTTTCACCATTTTGAAAATCTTTCATTTTATACCTGGGCAGGTCGCCTATAAAATCAGACCATTTTGAAAAATCTTCATATTTTTCACCACTCAAAAAAATCATTGCATTTTTCCACCTAGGTAGGTCACCCATTATAATGAGACCACTTTAGAAAAAAAAAAAACCTTTGCATTTTTCACCTGAGCAGATCGCTCACGATAATATGACCATTTCAAAATTTTTAAAATTCTACCAAGAGGCAGATTGTCTACCTAACCACTTCAAAAGGTCTCTCAAAAAGACCATCTTTTTCTTTACAAACCCTATCTCATTTTCTTTTAAGTGAGCTTTCTAGCCCTTATCCTTTGGATAATATGCTTTCTAACTTTATCCCTTCTTCTTTGAGTGAATCTATTGACTCTCATTCCTTTTTTTTTTCTTTACAAAGCTTACTATCTAAAGTCTATCACTCGACTTTCTATCGTAAACATTGTAAAGAGATGGACAATTGTCATAACCCATACATGAGTTATTCCTCAAATTCATCTTTTTTCTTTCTAAAAAAAAATCAAAAAATAAAATAAAGACTGACATTTTGGCAAAAGTAAGCTGAGAGGATTTCATAATGAAAAAAATCAAGCTACAATTTTGAATAGAATTGGGAGCCTAATTGTATCCTATTTTAACCAAAACTAGAGAGACAATGCAAATTGAAGGTTAATTTACATGATTATTGGACGAATTTGCATATAAATAAAGCCTAAGGGTATAATTAGATTTTTAAAAGGCCAATTTAAGTTTAATTATGTTTAAGAATTAATTTGGGTTCAATTGAATGATTTAATTAGATATAAGGACTTAATTATACTTTAAATGAGTCAAATTAATTTTATTATGAGCTTAATTGGTGAAATATTAAGTTTAGGAGCCCATTTTGGGCTTAATTGAGAAGATTGGGATTTTAGAAGACCAAATTTATTTTTTACCAAGTCAATTAATTAAAATCAGGGTTAAAATTGCAAGAAAATCAATATTTTGGGTTAAATTGAAGAAATTCACAATCAAAGACCATTTTAAAAAAGGCGTCGAACTCTGGGGACGCAATTGATTGAAATCATGGGTGAAATTGAAGAGAATTGAAAGTTTAATGGTCAATTAATGGTCAAATTGCATAAATCAAAGACCAAAGACCAAAATGAAAAAGGCGCTGAAATTCGGGGCTGAAATTGAAGCTCGTCACGAGCAAAATTAAAAGTTTGAAGCTAATCAGGGGTTTAATTGAGATATAAAAAATCAAAGGACTATAATGCACTATGCCAAAACGGCGCTATTTTGGGGTTGACAGTTCATCTTCTTTTCTAGAGAGGCTAATTAAGTGGCCTCATTCCCAAGACGTTTTATACTTCATCTCTCCATCAAATTGGGCAAAACTTACATAAAATGTTCATTTGACACCTAACTACGCATTAGTGTGATCTGTTCTAGTTGATGGACACTATAGTGGTTGTGGCACTGCCCCAAAATGCCCAATTCAACTAGCTCTTTTCTTAACACAAATTTGACAGCCCATGATTTATACTTTGAGCCTGGTTAGGATCCTTCCAGGTTGAATCAAGAGCCAAGATTTAGCACCAGTAAAGATGAAACATCCCTCTTCCACCCCTTATAAATAGGGGTGGATTTCATAGTCTAAGGGAAGAGAAAATCAAGTCCAAAGTTGATAAAAAATCAGTCTCCCACCATTTCTGTTGCCAATCAAACTTTTCTCTCCTTTCTCTGTCTTCACCGTGGCCTTCAGCCATTGGCACTCTCACCGCTAGCTTGACCACCATCATCTCCACAACAAACAACTGCCCAACCACCTCATGTGGTGAGTGCACCACCTCTCTCTCTCTTCTCTCCTTTTGTGAACTTCTCATTCTTCCTCCTGCAACGACCCATCATCGGCTTGACCACCATCCTCTCCACCAGCTCCACGACTAGGCCACCAACAGCTCCCCGCGCCAGGTAACCCCTCCTCGCTTCTTCTTCTGCTTCGTCCCTCATTGCCACCATCCTGCATGCAAAACGAATTATCATTTTGCATGTAGGGCGTCGGGGGGGGAATAATTTCCCCCCGAGTTTGGGTTGGACCCGAAATGGCCCGATCTGTGGGGCCCATATCGGCCCAACCCAATAATAATAATAATAATAATAATAATAATAATAATAATAATAATAATAATCAATTAAAAAAACAAAAAAAAAACTCAAAATAATTCAAGATATACCTTAAAAAATAGATCTGAGCTCGGGAAGAATCTTTGTTTTGGGTAGATTTCAGGTTTTGGGAGGTTTATTAGGTTTTTGGTGGCCATGGATTGGTTTAACAAGGCCTCTAAAGTGTTTTCTAGGTGTTTTGGGTAAAAAATAGGTTGAAAAGGGGTTTTTGGGTTAAAAAACCTGTTTTTCTAGCTATCACCATGACTGGATTCTTGGTTGCGTAGGCGACGCGTAATTTGTTTTTGATATACTTAGGGTAGATGCCGCGTTGTCCACCCTAATAAACATTTTTTAAAAATAAAGGCTGATGATTGGGCCTGGCCTTGTAAGCCCGTTCACGGATTGTTGGTTTGTTGGGCCAGGCACAGGGCCTGGATTATCAAGATCAACAACGTATAGCCTAATTCTTTTTTTTATTAATATTCTTTTAAAAAAATTCCAGTTTTTTTTAAATAATGCATTATTTGTGTATTTTTTTCAAATAAATTTTGGATTTATGCTTGAATTAAATTGTGATTATTTTTAAATGATATTACGTGTGTTTAATTTTTAAAGAGGTTTGTATGTTTCATTTGTGATTTTTTTTTAAATTTTATGTAGATTAAATTTGTTTTTTTAATATCGATTTTTTTATAAGATTTTTCATATGTGCAGCATTGCATTTTTTTTAAAAATTATTATGCAAAAAAAATTATATGTGTGTTGATTTCTATTACAAATTTTATGCGTTTTTCTATTAGAAATTAATTTTGATAGAGGAATTCATTAAATATAACCAGATAAACTATCCGTATTATGATGTTAGGTATCTTAATCTTCATTGTTCTCTTGGTTTTCTCAATTTCATTTTTGTTTATTGTTGATTAATTGTTTTTCTCATTGCTTTACACAATTGTTATTGATTTGTTTAATTAGATGCGTGCATAAGTTTTTCAATTTACATCTAAGAGATTTTTTTAGTGTAAAAAAACACCTTGAAGAATTCTGTATATTCATTTTTTTTATTATGTTTTGATGTATATGATTTTATGTGTATTCTTATGATTTTTTTAAAAACATTTCCTTGAACCTTTTATGAAAGTTTCATTGTTTTTAGTTTCACCATTCAATCCAAATTTATTCTTTTCAATTTAACTTTCAAATTTAAAATTTATTGTTGCCTTTTGATTTATTTTTTATTATAATTTTAACACTAATTATTTTTATTGTATTTTTTTTTGTTTTTTGTGTTTCTTTTTGTGATTTTAACCTCACAAATGTTTCATGTATAGTGCTTTTGGTCTTATTACTCGGGTCATAGTTTAAAAAGTTAATAGTAATTGATTTTTTTGTCTTTTTTTTAGATTCATATTTTTTTTTTATCTTTCTTTCTATGCAATTATCCTATTCTCATTTAATTTTTATTTTGTTAACGAATAAAATCATTGAGATGTTTTGGGAATACTGCGAAGATATATTTTCATAATATTGCAAGCGTTCATCTTTTACATTGAATAATTGTTTTTTTCCGCTTTATTTATTGTTAATAACTTATTTTGTAATAATATTAATAAATTAACCTAGTTTATTAAACTCATTCAAGTCAATTACCTAAATATTATATATATTTTTTATTTTTTAAGAAATGTTTACTTTTTTTGATATTTTTATATGATAAAAAAAAGTTGGTCCGCGGCATAGCACGAGCCACCTAACTAATAAGGCTCTAAAAATGTTTAAGAATAAGAAGACATAAGATCACTTATTCATGGATAAAAGATCTTTTAGGTTTTTTTTACCTTAAACTCATTCTCCAAATTTTGTTTCATGCTTTGCCATTAACATTTTATATCTAACTTTAGACTATGCTCCATCATTAGGGATGTTTTGGATAACTATTTTTTTTTGTCTCTAATCATCTTTACTTTTCACATAGTCATTCTCTTGCTCTTTTTTATACCACTTTCATTTTTCTTATTCTTTCTTACTTTTTTTTATTTAGAGAATTTCATTGATTATCTAAAAACTTTTAAAACTCTTTCAATGCAAGGAGTGGTCCTAGTCTAGGTTTTTATCTAAGAAAAATATAAAGGTTTAAAGTGGGATAGCAATGGATAAAATTTATTTATGAAAGAGATATCAAATATAAAATTTCTTCATCTCAAATCCAAATCTTCTTATATTGATAATGCTAGCTTCATTTAAAAATAATGATCAATCTATAAGGAGAAAAATGGTAGGATGGGTGGTATAATGACCTGAATACATACTATTTATCAATTTTCGGATATTAAATCATTTGGTTTTTATTTTGAATGCAACTGTATCATACATGACTTTCTATTTTAAGGTTTATTGGGAGTGGAGACAGTTATTTGTGATTAAAAAAAAAAGGATTGCCTCTTAGCATCTAAATGACATGTTTTAGAATTCAACCAATTTTAAAAATCTTTGAATGGATTTATTATTATATTTATCAAATCATGGATGAATATAAAAATGTTAGAGTTTACTTTTAAATAAACACTTTTGATTTTAAAACAACTATAAAATATAAAAAGAAAGCAAACTTCATCAAAAGACATGATTTAGTCACAAAATATTATGATAAGAAAATATAAAAAAAGCTTTGATAATTCAATGAAAAGATAAAATGATCTTATTTACAATTTTCATTCATAAAAGTAGCTTGACTCCTGACCATTCTTACTATTTTCACATCAACTTCCTTCATCAAACATTGTTTGTTTAAAAAAACATACATCGTGTTTTTTCTATCATTTTTAATTGGTCATTCACTATGTTGATAAAGGATTTATGATCATATGATATGCATCCATGTCATTGCAGTATGTCCAAAGCTTATCAATTTTTAAACTTGATACTTGAAATTCTTCTAACTTTGAATCTCATATTATCCATCTATTTTAGTTTCCTTTCTTTTCAAAGTTTCATTAATGTCAGATGGATGGTTCACATTGTATTTTGTGATATAATAGCATGAACCTATGGGCATTTGAAATTCCCTTTTGATAAGGAAATATACGATGATAAAGAGAAGGAATTGCATGCGATGTTGCTTTAACTGATAAAAGAGAGCAAAAGAAAGGCATTATGGTATTAAATTGTGATGTAACAGTTCCAATATTTGGGGATCTTCTTTCAAGGTATTTGGATTAAAAGTCTATTCAAGCAAGTCAATTAACCGAGCCATTTCATTTCTTAAGGAGGTGATCTCATCTTAGCAATTCTATTTTGACCAATTTCTTTCTTTATCTTCCATGGCTTTGTCTAATGTAGATTCTCAAGTAAAATTTAGCTTTTCAAAATGCTACTTGTGTTTCTTTTCCTTGTAAAAATCTCAGAAAATGACACGTATAAACACAAACGTACATCAAAATAATATCTAAAACAGAATCAAGTATGAAGTAGATCTTTGTAAGAGGTTTATAGTTGAATCTTCCAATTGCGACATGTCTTATTATGAGCTTATTTCCCACTATAACCATTTTATATGTCCTGGATTTTATAAGGAATTATTCCCATTAAAGAATAGCACATCTCATAAATGAATCTTATGTTCTTCTGAAGAGGGGGGTTTTGTATGATCTATGTATTGATGTAATTTTGACTTTCATGATGACTATATAAGTGTTCCAAATTCTATGATGAATTGATAACATCAAAGATTGAGATTGACCTTTAAGTCAAATTCCAAACATTTATGAGAGAGAGATGGCTTCAATTGAAATACTTATATAATTAATAATAAATTGTGTGATGACTTTGGACCATCATGCATTTATTTATAAAATTTCATAATTAATCATATTAGCTTTTACATTTTGAAAGAAAAAAGCTAAAACTTTCCTTCATTCAAAACAAGAAAAAATATTACAAAAAGTTCATTAATTTAACATACATTTGATGATTATCAAGCTTTTCCTAGGGTTGAACGAGTCTATTAGCTTCATTAATAATAACAATATGAAGAAATTTTAAATTAGTGAGGTTATTGTTCATCATCTTATATTGGCTTATATTGACTCTACTTTCCATTGCCCTCAAGTATATATTTTTGATGAAGTTACAAAAATCACAAGGAATATTCTGGAAGGAGTTATTCCTAAAGATCCTTGTAGATCATTCATAGTATGTTCTACGACCTTGTTTTCAGACAGTATCAACCTCCTCTTTAATGGATACCTTCAGGGGTTGTAAATCTTCTTTTAAACGAATACCTGCATAAAGTCCTTTAGAGACCCCTAGGGGGTGTTTTTGGGGGACCCTCCGAAAATCAAATCAGTGCAAGGTATTTGGTATGATAGAAAGAAATTAATGAAGGTATTAATGAGCTTTTATAAACATAAACAAGAAAAAGATGTAGATGTAAGGGAAAAAGAGAAGGAATGTGTTTTTGTCTAAGAGCACAAGGTTTTGCTTCTATATTACTTGTCTTGAGTTGCTTCATATGACATGTGAGGGGTAGAGATGTAATTTTGTAATAGTAAAATAATATTATTCTACTATTCATGCCATCACATCTTATTAATATAAGCATGAACTGCTTGTTCATAATTAATAGGATCTGATAGGTATCATAATCACTAGCCCAGGCTCAAAGTAGGGGAGACTTATCGAGTGGGGTTACTTTTAGCTATACGTTGAACTCAGGTGTATGTGGGTTAAACTTGCACGTTGAACTCAAGAGGAGATGGGTTCTGTTATAGCCTGAACCCAAGAAGAGTTGAGTTCAGCTATACACTAAACCTAGGTGTATTTGGGTTGAGATGTAGGCTGAACTTATGAGGAGTTGGGTTTAGCTGTACGCTGAACCCAGGTTATCTAGGTTCAGCTTGTACACTGAACCCAAGTATAGTTAGGTTCAGCTATAGGTTGAACCCAAGAAGAGACGGGTTCAGTTGTACACTAAACCTAGGTGTTGTTGGGTTCAGCCCCTAAGAGGAGTTAGGTTCAACTGTAGATTGAACCCAGGTGTATTTGGGTTCAGCTCCTATGCTGAACACTTATGTGGTTGGGTTTAGCTGTACGCTGAACCCTAGTGTTGTTGAATTCAGCTCGTACACTGAACCCAAGTGTGGTTGGGTTCAGCTCGTATGCTAAATCCAGGTGTATTTGGGTTCAGCTGTATGGTGAACCTAAGTGTATTTGGGTTCAGCTTGTATGCTGAACCCAGGTGTGGTTGGGTTCAGCTGCAGGCTAAACCCAAAAAGAGACTTGGAGTTGGGTGTGGACGCGTTATAGCCAAACTTGGATCATGGGCGCGCAGAAAACATAACCCTATTTTGGGTTATGACTTTCATGTGATGGCCTTTAAATGAGGAGTTTTTTAAAAACCATGACCCATTAGTAGCCTTCCAAGTCTGCTCGTTTTGGAAACATAGGGAGACTTAAGACTAAAAGAAGTTTTTGACTAACCTTAGTTGAGTTGTAATCCTTATCAGGATGTCAAAGAAAAGGAAGACAACCGCAGGGTCTTGCCCAGCCAGAGCAGTAGTGGATACTCCTACAGGGTCTTGCCCAGCCAGAGCAGTAGTGGATACTCCTACAGGGTCTCATGAGGAGGTTTTTCAGTCTAGACCTTTGGAAGTTGAGGATGCTGATATGGGCTCTCCTAGTGAGCTAAGAGCTCCTAAGACTATACTGTCCTAGAGAAGTGGGTCCCATACGCCACAGGGTATGTAACCCAATTTGAATCAGTAAGAGGTATTATCGTGGAAAGATTGGTTCCATCATCCATCTTAGAGGAGCATTGGACACTTACTTATGTCCTGGAGAAGTGGGTCCCGAACACCACAAGGGTGTGTAACCCTGTTTGAACCAGTAAGAGGCGTTGTTGTAGGAGGGCTGGTTCCAGCACTTCTTGATGTTGTAGAGGCTGGACCCCATGCTATCCAAGAGAGATGTGGGTCCCAGACCACATACAAGGTGTGTAACCCGAGTTGGATAAACGAGGTGAGCCTGATAAGCTCGCCCCAACACTCTTGAATGCCACAGTGATTGGCCCCGTACTATCCAGGAGAGATGTGGGTCCCAAACTGTAAATATAGGTATGTAACCCGTTTGGACAAACATCATGAACCTGATAAGATCGTTCCAGTGTTCTTACTTCCAACTGAAAAGGCTAGACAAAAGGAAGGGAGGGGGCATTAAAAGTCACCCTGAAAAGTGAAGCATTGATCCTCTACTACTGCCCTAGAGAAGTGGGTCCCAGACACCACAAGGGTGTGTAACCCTGATTGGTGACAGTAGAGGTTGATGCTCACTTAAGACTTCATTACCATCTTGGAGAAGTGGGCCCTGAATGCCACAGGAGTGTGTAACCCCGATTGGATCTGTAGGAAAGTAGTCCTAAGAAAGGAATGTAGATTAAGTAAGAACATAAATAATAAAATATGCATTCTGTATTGATGAATTCAACAATAATACAACTTAAGGTGGTCTAAATGCCACGCATGAAGAAGGTTAGAGCCTTGTAGATCCTTTAAGTGATAGGTGTTAGCTCTGATCACCTGTGTCACTTTGAAGGGACCAACCCACTTTGGAGCTAGCTTTCCTTTACTTTCTTTGTTACCCGTGGCTTCTAGCTTCCTCAGTACCAAGTCTCATCATTTGAAGGTTCTGTTTTTTTTACTCTAGTGTTGTAGTATTGAGTAGCCTTGTGTTTGCAGGCTTCATTCCTTATTGCAGCTATGAGTATGGGCTCTTCCAGTAACTCTAGATTGAATATGAGTCCTTGCTTATTGTTTTGAGGAGAGAAGTGCAATACTCTAGCGCTTAGACATCCAATCTCTGTTGGAATTATGGCTTCAGTTCCATATGTGAGGAGGAAAAGGATTTCCCCTATTAAGGTCTTTGTTGTTGTTCTATATGCCCATAAAATTTCATTCAAGAGCTCTGTCCATTCTGACATAGCCTCTTTTATCTTTTTCTTCAGCCCATTGAGTAGGACCCTGTTGGTAAGTTTAGCTTCCCTATTTGTCTGGGGTGTGATATTAAAAAGAACCTGTGATCAATCTACAGTCTTTCACACTGCTCTCTAATCTTCTGGTTGTCGAATTGGGTTCCATTATCGGTGATCAACATCTTAGGTATCCCAAATTAGCAAATTATGTTTTCCATAAAAAAGAGATCACCTTGTTGGCTGTGATATCTGTTTGTGCTTCAGCTTCCACCTACTTAGTGAAATAGTAACAAACTGTCTTTTCCCTATTGCTTTAGGGAAGGGTCCTAGAATATCCATTCCCCACTAGCAGAAAGGCCAAGGAGAAGTAATCATTGTCATCTCCGCTGATGGCTACCTTGGCACTGGGGTAAATCTCTTGACACTTATCACACTTCTTTACTAGGTCTTTGGAGTCTTAGAGTATGGAAGGCCAATAAAAGCCTACTCTTATGGTCTGAGTAGCCAGGCTTTAAATCATGTGTGCAATCCACAGACTCCACCATGCATCTCCCTCAAAACATAAGTGATTTCTTCTGAAGACAAGCACTTGAGGAGTGGTGATGATGTGGATCATCGATACAAGACCCTGTCAATCAAGTAGTACCTTGAGGCTCTCTTGGTTTGCTTAACAACTTCCATTTTGTCCAAAGGCAAGCTCCCTGTGAGTAAATATTCCTTGATTGGTGCTCTCCAATCCTCATCTCCCATAACCGGGAGTATTATGACATCTTTCTATCCTACACTGGGCTGATCCAAGACCTCAATCCAGACATCAATGGGGGGGTCGGCTGGGTTAACACTGGCTAACTTAGAGAGGAAATTTGTTTGTGCATTGTCTTTCTGAGGCACACTGGTGATGCTGATCACTCTGTCCTTCTAAGTCAACATGGCTTTAGCCTTCTTAAAATATTTGACTAAGGTTGAATCCCTGGCTTTATTTGTCCCCTAGTACTATCCCACAATCAGCTGAGAGTTGATATGCACTTGTAGGAGGTATATTTTCAAAGCTTCTGCCAGTCTTAAGCCTGCCATCAGAGCTTCATACTCGGCTACATTGTTGGTAGCTGGAAACCCAAACCTGAGCCCATACTGGTAGATCTGCCTTTCCAGGCTAGTAAGGAGAATCCCTGTCCCATTTCTTTCCTGTGTAGAACTGTCGTCCACATGGAGTTGCCAACACTGAAGAGAGGTCTGCTATAGTGACTCGGGTTCTACCAACTTTGGATTAGGGGGAGGATTCTCTATGACAACCTCTTCAAATCTGCACTTCACTATGAAGTCAGTTAGGACTTACCCTTTGATTACAAGTCTTAGTTTGTACTTTAACCACTCCCAATTATATTGCTCATTTCACCAATCGTCCTGACATGTCCGATTTGTGAAGGATCTGTCTTAGAGGCTGGTCCGTCAACACTACCACTTGGTGTGCTTTGAAGTAAGCCATTAGCTTTTTAGAGGTTGTCACCAGTGTTGGGGCATTTTTTTTCTACTCTTAAGTAACGAGTTTCTGCATCTAGAAGTGTCTTGCCTGCATAGTAGACTAGATGTTGTATTCCTTCTTCTTCTCTGACTAGCACTACACTGACAGCCCGGTCTGCTACCTCAAGATACAAGAACAGAGTTTCTCCCTCGCTGGGCTGAGAAAGGACATCAAGAGAGGAAAGGTAGGCCTTTAGCTATTCAAAGGATTTTTGGCATTTGGGTGTCTACTGGAAGTTGGGGGTGTTCCTCAGAATTTTAAAAAATAGCAAGCTTCGTTCCCCTAATTTGACTATAAATCTGTTCAAAGTTGTTAGTCTTCCTGTGAGGCGTTGTACCACTTTCACTCTCTTGGGAGGAGTCATGCTCAACAACGCCTGAATGTTTTATGGGTTGGGCTCAATCTCTTTATTGTTGACTAGAAAACCCAAGAACTTCCCCCCCGGATGGCAAACACACACTTGGAGGGGTTTAGCTTCATATTGTGGCTTTTCAGTACTTGGAAGACTTCTCTGAGGTCTTGTAGATGTTGTTCAAAAGTTATGCTTTTCACTAACATGTCATCTATATAAACTTCTATGATCCTACCTAACTGATGTTTAAACACTTTGTCCATTATGCATCCAATGAACTAAGAAACTCATACCCCGCTGTTGAATCCACCAATTTATCTATCTTGGGGAGCTATCCTTCGGGCAGGCCTTGTTCAAGTCTGTGAAGTCCATACACATTCCCACACACATTCGTCATTTGTTGTTGGCCTTCTTCACCATCACAATATTGGCGAGCGATTCGAGGTATGTCACCTCTCGTATGAATCCTACTGATATGAGTTTATCCACCTCCTTAGAGATGGTCTTCTGTCCGTCCTCCCTTACACTTCTCTTCTTTTATCGTACTGGAGGGAAGCTAGGGTCTATACTCAGCCAATGTGAGGCTACCTCAGGGTTGATCCTTAGTATGTCCTCTAAATGGAAAGCAAAGTTGCTTCTCTATGACACTTGTAGCTCTGTGAGAGCATGCTTCTGATGACTGTCAGGGTGTAACCCATTCTTATGACTTATTTCTCTATAGGACCCAAACAGACTTCAACTAGTTCTTCAACTGCCTTTGTTCTGACCTCTAGCTTCTCACCGTAGGTTTCTTGGTGATTAACTAGTAGGGAATTCTTACCCTTCAGACATGTGTTTGCATACTCTCTTGAGGCTTCCTGGTTCCCTTTCACAGCAGCTACCCCTTTAACAGTTGGGAACTTCATGGTTAGATATTTGGTGCTGACCACTACACTGATCTGGTAGAGCAATGGCCTCCCGATGATGGTATTATATGGGAGATGGGTATCAATGACCATGAAGGTCTGTTGGAGAGTCACACAATGAGGTGTAGTCCCCATAGTGACAGTCAACCCCACTTCCCCCTTCACGAGCATTGTTGATCCTTATATCCTGATGAGGTGTGTTGGCACTAGAGTCATTTTAAAGGCGTTTATGCCCATCTTGGTCATGATCTCTGCTGATAGGATGTTTACCAAGCTACCGTCATCCACTAGGATACTGTGGACCCTATGACCCTTCATTATTGTGGGAATCACCAAGGCGTCCTCATGTGAGTGTTTAACCCCTTGTCCATCAGTAGGGGTGAAGGTGAAAGGTTCATACCAAGAACTTTCTTGGCCCATTGTAACTAGAACTTGGTCTTCCAGCCTTATCCTCTTATTACTTTTACCATTTACACTGGTTAATAAGCCCCCCAATATAACAAGGGCCTCTAGGAGTGCTGGTCTTTGTTGCCTACTTCACCTCTTTCCACTTCTAGAGGTGGATCCTTTTTCAGGAATTGTCTGAGGTTTTCCTGTGTTAGAAGTCTCTCAACTTCTTTCTTGAGAGCATAACAGTCCTCAGTGTCGTGTCCTTTCTCTCTATAGAACTGACAATACTTCTTGGAGAACTTGAGGCTGGGATTAGGCTTTAAGAGAGGAGGATACTAATGTAGGTTTTGACCCCTTAAGGTCATGTAAATCTTCATGTAACTGGTGTTTACAGGAGTGTAAACCCTTTCGGGCCTACTAGGATGTTCCTTAGAGGGCCCTTTCTTTTTTATATCTTGTTGTTTGATAGGGGAATGATTCTTGTTGGGGTTTAGCTCTGACCTTTTCTCTATGGAGCTGAGAGAAGCTTCTACGAGCAGCCAGAGCTTTCTCTACTCGTATATGGCTCTGGATCATCTACTTGACTCTTAGGAGAGTTCTGTCTTATAGAGGGTGGATTTGTTTCCACAACTCTTCACTTTTTACCCCTTTGATAAAAGCTTCATATGTTATGGGTTCCAACAGGTCCTCTACCTGAAGCATTTCTTCATTAAATCTCTTCATATATGCTCAGGTAGACTTCTTCTTACCTTGGGTAACCCCAAATAGTTTTATGGAGCTTTTCTTCACGGGAATGCTAGTGCTGAAACGTTCTACTAGCTTAGCACACAGATCCTAGAAGCTCAGGATAAATCCTAACTTCAGGTTATTATACCATGTCTTCACATTCCCTCTGAAAGTAGTGGGCTCTTAAACATCACATCATTGTCATGGATGACCAGCTCAAGGCTCCCCCTTACATTCTGGATATGCTCTCGGGGTCTATAAGTCCATCATAGTTATCCAGGTTCATCTTTGCGAATAGATACTCTTTTGGGACTTTGGCTTCGAGGACTCTCCTAGATAGGGGGAGCCTTTCACCTGATATTGGTGGACAAGATGGTGATGTTGTGAGTCCTCCTCAGCCCTTCTTCTAGGTTGTTTTTGGTATGAGTCAGACGAACTTGAGGAATCTAGCATGGGATAGCGGGATTGATGACTTCTTTCTCTCCCACGGTAGCTACTATAGGTCCTACAAGAATGTTCACCTCACACTAGTACCGTGGGATGGTGTGAACTTTCTCGGGTTGGACTACGAGAACGATGTCTTGGAGGTTCTTCCTTGTTCTATCCATATCCCTCTGCATAACAGAGGCGTCTCCGGGTGATAGACGTCTTTTGTGGCTGAGGTGGTAAGATGTATGCTAGGACATCGTGAGCTGGTTGAGGATGAACAGGGATTTGTCCTTTTAATTTGATGACTTCTTTAGAGAGTAAACGTATTTGCTTAGCCATCTTCTCAATTTAAGGTTAGGTGGATGTACCAGTGGCAATGTTAGCATCTGTCAGATGCCCTGGTGTGTATGGATCTGTCATATTGGTGTACTGGATGAAACATTACATCGAAGCTTAGTTTTTTATTGGAGAAGTAAATAGCTTTTTGTAAGAGGTTCTCATAGACAACGCCAACTGATGAGGCTACAAAAATCACAGGGAAAATTCTAGAAGGAATTATTCCTAAAGACCCTTGTAGATCATACACAGTGTATTCTACGACCTTCACTTTTAGACAATATCGACCTCCTCTTTAATGGATACCTTCAGGGGTTGTAAATCTTCTCTTGAATGAATACCTACATATAATACCTTAGAGACCCCTAGGGGGTGTTGTTGGGGGACCCTTCAAAGATCAAGTCAGTACGAGGTATTTGGTATGATAGAAAGACATTAATGAGCTTTTATAAAGATAAAGAAGAAGAAGAAGAAGAAGAA
>Ga0325414_1001413_pt1 | contig 23091 bp, 20 predicted proteins | sample PopdelMetagenome_8_FD_206183 | JGI IMG/M metagenome (GOLD analysis project Ga0325414, IMG submission 206183) | Populus deltoides microbial communities from Bellville, Georgia, United States - Leaf-PdKOR-R3 | ecosystem: Host-associated > Plants > Phyllosphere > Phylloplane/Leaf | place: USA... | reverse complement strand
CGTTAGGCAATTACCTTTCTTTGTAAAGGATTATACTGGTCAATTTGGATAGCGCGCAACCATATGATATTTGACACCAAAACTCCAGACTGGGATGTGATTTTTGACCTCACCTTTCATCTATTAGCCTTTTGGTTGAAGTCTTTTGTTAAAAATTTCAGCTATACAGGCTCTGATCTTTATAGGAATCCTGAATGTATCATGAATTGGACTAACTAGTCGGGGCTATAGATTCCTCACTCTCTTTATGTTTTTTAATTCCCCATGTAATCTTCCTTAGCAGCCCTCATCTTCTTAATAGGGATGCCTTATTTATAATATTCTCGATTATTATAAAAAAAACTATTCACGTAAAGTAACTCTTCACCGGATGATTTCTAAGCAAAGTCCATTGTTCAGAATAGAGAGCACACATTGGCAAACCTCCCTGAAAAGTTCCAAGAAGATCCAACGATGAACGAGTAAGAAACAAGCTAGCACCTCCAGCAAGCCTAGGGATTTTTTTCCAGAAAAATACTAACTACTTCTACTAAAAGCTTAAATTAATGTTAAGGTTCCACTTTATTTAATTTCCTATACATGTTAAAAGAATCCTGTACCAAGTGGAATAATGTAATCTCAATTACATTATGTCTATGTGTCCATTACATGCCATATGTAATATCTCAATTTTTAACCTATATAATTCATAGGTTAATTTCGTATTAATCTTAGCATGAAAATTCAACACCTATTTTTTATATGAATATACATGAATTAATAAAAATATGAGTTCACATATCCTAATTTATTTTTTTCACTACAAAAAAATTATCATATTCCAACAAATATACTTACGGAACAAGTACCATTGGTAAATTACAATGACATGTACCAATAAAAAATGATGCAAATTCATCAATTATTATATTAAAAATAATGTTAGTCAAACAATACATATCAATTGTATTAGTGTAATAAATTTTAACATGTATCCATGAGATGTTACATAATTATAACACAAGTTGGACAATTAATTAATTACGGTACTCAATCATGTAATCTTCAATAAATCTAAGAAAATAATTGAGGAGTGTTATTAAGCGGAAACCAAAATCTAATGACAATTCAAATTAAATGTTTGTTTAGTTTAACCGTAAAAAAACTGCATTTAAATACTAGAGGCGCATAAGATAAAACTAAGACCTTAACTAGCATGCTTGAAGGAAAATTATATAAATAAAATGTCAACAAGATAACTAAAAACATTAAATGCAATTATTAATTATATTTTCTTAAAATTTGATTGCTTATCACTTAGTAAAAACAAATTAAATGCAATTATTTTTTTAAAATTTCAATACATAACTAAAAAATATAGCTATTAGCATTGGATTTTAGCAATGCAATAATTTAGATGCTGATTTAGCAACAAAATATGTATATATTATATTTTATTGTCCACATCAGATTTAGCAACGAAAACTCCATTGCTTCAAAACAATAAATAATTTTTAAAAATAAATTAATTAAAGAACCTTCAATAGGTTTTCCATTGCTAATGTGGTAGGATAAAATTATCTATAATGAATAATCTATTGTTGATTCCAAAAAAAAAAATAAATATTTTTTTAAATCTCCCTCCTCTCTCCTTCTCTCTAGTCTCTTCCTGTTTCTTCAAAAATTAAAAATCCAAAAACTTTTGAATTTGTTCTTGTGCAGGCTTTGCTCCTTAATATATATAATGGCAATTTCCTCTCTCACATAGATAAGGAAAAAAAAAAAAAAACCACAAAAAATTTGCCTCACTCTCTTAGTACCCAAACACCACACTAATGGCGCAAATAATCAGCTAATGCAAAGGCAACATACGTCTATCACCTAAGGTGGACTACATCCTCTATGTTTGTAATTTACCTTTCAACATATCAATTGAAAAGATGTATTTTATATTTGGAAAATATGGAGTGATTCGTAAAATCCAAACCATTATCAACAACGACGACACAAGAGACACTACATTTATGGTTTTATGCGAAAAAGCAGTGGATCACTTGTCAAGGTTCAATGTGGAGAATCAATATTTGATTGTTCTGTATTTATTGTCAGCAAGTGAAAATGAGTAAGAAGTTCAATCAGAAGAAGAAAGAATTAAGAAGAGATTGCTAAGATGCCGTAGAAATATGGTGTTTCTGCTAGGGGTAGAAATATAAAGTAGAAGTTCAATCAGAAGAAGAAAGAAGAAGAAGAGATATATTTTAATAATTTTCTTCTTCAATCATGGGAAAAAAACCTGTTATTAACAATGATTTTTTCATTGCTGATGCATAAGCAATCAGAAATTTGTATCTAATATTTTTTGTTGCTGATTTCATTGCTAATTTTTACTAGCAATGGATTTTAATTTTATGTACAGTGGATTAGGAAGTTGCTAATCATTTCAATTTTTTAATTGTGCAAAACTAAACTTTTAAAGAATACAATTATTTAAAAATATATAACTAAATGAATAAGAAAACTCAAAATATCTCTACAAATGACTGAAACTTAAGCTCTAGCGTAAATACAAATGGAAAAAAATAGCTCAACAAATTATTAGATAACAAGGCCTAATGGTTATTGCTAGGTTTATAGAATAACTTCTCTTCAACCCGCTTTTATACTAATTTTTAAAACTTAAATTGATGTAGAATTGATTACTAAAATTACACTACACTATTAAACAGTTTTACTGACGGCTATTTCCGTCGGTGACAGGAATGAACTCCGTCGGTGAAATAATTACCGACGGCCTCACCGACGGAACAAGTCCGTCGGTATACTAGTCGTCGGTAACTCCCATTTTCGTCGCTAATTCTGTCGCAAATAAAAAAAACACCCACCGACAGAACACCGACAGTCTTACAGACAGATACGCACGCGCCAAAAAAAAAGTTTCCCACTGGAACATTACGACAGAATAAATCCATCTGCAATTTCAACGATAATTACCGACAGACTATCCATCGGTAAATATAGCATGGCTAATAATTGTTTGCCAACCCTATGTGAAATACCGACAGATAATATCCGTCGGTAAATCCGTCTATATTTAATCACCAACGGAATATATCCGTCGGTAATTATGGCATGGCTGGTAATTGTTTGGCAACTCTCTGTGAAATACCGACGGATATTATCCATCGGTATGTATTTTGAAATATATAAAAAAATAATTTATTAATAGTAAAAAACCTTAATAAAAAAAATAAAAATGGATTAAACATTAAAAATATAAAAGTAATGTTAAATAATATTCATTACAAATTTAATGTGTTTAAAAAACAAAATTAAACTAGAATAGCGGCAGAGCTGGAGGAGGCTGGTTGTTCCTAGGACTATACAGCCAAAAAGAAGCTGCACAAGTATGGTCACCCATCTTTGATCTCATCTCCATGACTATTTGACTGAGCTTATCATAATTTGTCGAGAGTTGTTGATATTGTTGTTTCAACGCAATAAACTCCTCAGACTGGGTGTTCGATACTGATGGAGAGCTTCCAACGGTTGAGACACTATGAGCCGAACGCAAGTTTTCAGCCGTATTGTTGGAGAGCCCGTATACCCATTTTTTATCGGGTCCGCCAAACGATCCCACCTCCATCCACAAATCTGGATTGAAATCTGGATGGGTCGACAGATTGTCCCCATATCTCTCCCTTAACCGGTTATTATAGGTCTCCTGAAAATTCCGTCGGTAAAAAAATCATCAAATGTAATTCAAGATGTAATTCAAGAAAATAATAACTTACAAAATAAAATGAATGAACGAACATACCACGAAGTGCTGAGCACGGTTGACCACGAACCGCTGCACCCCTTTTTGGCGGTCTTGACTCCGCACATGCGTCTCTACAAACAGCTCCATTGGACTTGGTTCAAGTCCAAGAGACGAAGCCTGTAAGGAAAAAATAGGTTGAAAGGTAAATATATTATAAGGAACAACAAATTAATTAACGATATATTTCATTAAAATTAATCTTACCATCCGTTTTGCATGTGCGCTGAATGGGACAGATCCGCCAGTGTGCGTGGTCACCGAACCATGAATTTGCCGGTTCCAGTTGTCGGCGCCGGACTGTGAGCGCCGTGAGAACTGCTCTGAGGTCACGTGCTCAATATATGCCGTCCATATTTCCCCCGAGATGAATGGCGGTTTGAATTCCTGTCAAACCGCCACCTCATTCCATCCTTCAAGACCATTATCCCTCGCATGTCTTTTTGATTTTTTTTTGGTGTCATACCAAAAATCACGCAACCTACTTTTATAGTAACAAATTAGAATTTAAAACATAAAATTATAAAACAAAAATAAATATTATTTTCGATGTTATCTAGTTGCCGCGTGATTCTCCCATACCCTCCTCACAACATTGTTGTCCACCCTATCCCACTCAAACTTTTTCTGTGTATATAAATAATTCATATAAAATAAAAATAGTACAACATATAAAATTATAAAAATCATTTATTAAAAATAAGCTGGAAATTAAAAATTAACACCGACCTGAAATCGCTTAACCATGCATCGATATTAAGTTTCCACTCAAGATGTCTGGAAACCTGGCTCCATTGAAACAACGGAACCTCCATCAACGATTTATATGCCAAAGTTATAGTCCTTGCAGCCTCAATGTTTGTGAACTTGAAATTAAATAAAAGTAATAATATTAATTAGTTGTTCATAAATTATGTTATATATATATAAAACTAAAACCTAAACAAACTTACATTGAGAGGTCATCCTTTCATTGTGTTTGGTACTTGCGGGTGAATTGACCCCGCTGTAAAGGCACATTGTTGTTAAAGTGAGGATGCATACTGTTGAAGTGTTTCCAGGCTTCACCGTCAGAATGATGAACCATCACTCCATCAACCACATGGTGTGATTGGTGCCATGTCATGTGCTCAGCAGTCCTTGGTGACATGAATAACCTCTGCAGTCTAGGTGTGATTGAGAAGTATCTAAGTTTTTTATATGCCACGAGAGTCTTCCCTCTACCAGTTTTGGGTTTGTAACGGGAATGCCCGCATGTCATGCACTCAGTCATCTCAGCATTTTCAAGGTAGTATAACGTGCAGAAGTTAGGGCATATATTAATTTTCTTGTATCCTAAATCGAGGGGTTTCATCATCGACTTGGCAGCATAGAAGTTCTCTTTCAGCTTATTCCCTTCAGGTAAAATGCTTCTCGCTCATTCAATAATCTAATCATAACCGTGATCTGACTTGATGGTGAACACCTGTGCTACTGTTGATAATTTATTGTGGTTTATTCAGCCATCCCATAATGGTTCGTCAAAATCTCTCAACAAATCAAAAAACCTTGGTGCATCTGTATTAGGTTCTTCTTCTACGATTGGACATTCCCTGACATTACCTTCACTCATTCTCATTGCATCCATAACAATATTCATGTAAGATTACTGTTCTCATTTCCAACTTCAGGCATGTTGCTAGCACTAGAAGTTGACCCAACCACATGTTCTTCCATGCTCTCATCAGGAACAAATAGCTCTCCATGAGCATACCAACACAGGTAATCTTCCATAAACCCTTTGTTTAGAAGATACATCGTTACAACATCTTGATGTAGAAACTTTAAATTTTTACACTTCTTGCATGGACACCTAATACCGCCATCAAAAAAATTCCTCGGAATAGATGTTGTGAAATTAATAAAACCCTGGACACCGTTACAATAATCCATCCTCCGCAATCCTTGAGGTGAGTCTTGATACATCCATGAACGATCATCCATGACTTCTATTGAACCTCTATAAAACATAACAAAAATATTAGTTTTCCCTGACATTATCCAACAAACTAAAATAGCACTTATGTTAAATATTCATTATCAATTATCAACTATCAACATTCATACATACAAATTTATACATATATAAATTTACAGAAATCACAACTTCGAAATGGAATTGATAACAATTAAACAAGACTCGTTAAACAAGCTATTAATTGTTTATTTCATCATAATGACACATTTAATTCAGTATAATTCAAAAAAAATTTCAACAATTTACAAACAAATATAATTTGACAAAAATCTAAAACAAACTATAACAACTACAAAATTATACATTCATACTACAAGTTTCTTTGACAAATAACAATTAAACAAGTACAAACGTTAACAAAAAACATATACTACAACAATAAAATTCACAATTAAATATTAAAACTAAAAAGGATAGATTTACTTACAAAAAAATGATAAAATCTACAAGAAATGGATATTGTGACCACGTACAAGATATAAGAAATTAACTTGAGTGCTCGTGTTGAGAATAGTGGAGAGTTGGGATGGGTGGTTGGCTGCAGTTTGGGAGGGGAGAGGTGGGATGGGAAAGAAGAAAAAGAAGAAACAGAAGAAGAGAGTGTCGGCAGATGGGTGGGTATATAATGGCTTTTACCGATGGAATCACCAATGGAATCGTCGGAGATTCCATCAGTGATTCCGTCGATGACAGTGCCACGTCACTATACGGCTATCTCAGTTTGAATCGCTCGGTCATTCCATCGGTAAAATCATCTGACGTCACCACGCCGTTGCATATTCGAGACAAACTGTATACCCCGTCGATATATACCAACAGATTTTGAGACGGAAAAATTTCGTCGGTAATTCCGTTGGTTTTCTCTGGTTTTCTGGTAGTGTTAGTTCTTATCATTTTGATTTAATTACCTATCATAAAAATAAAATTTAACATGAAAGTTTAAAAAATCGCATGTTTTATGTATATTTAATTATGTTCAGGTTAAAGAAAAAAATTATTGAGACACTTAATTTATAAGATGGAGAAAGAAATTGGCTAACAAAAAAAAATGTCTTATGAGCCATGAAATTATTTTATAACAAATCCAAATTCAAGTCCAAAATAGATTACCAAAAAGCTAAGAGTCTTATGACATACAACCTTATTTAAGTTCAAATCCAAACCTAAGACCTAAGTAGTTTCTAAACCCGATCGAGCTAAAGAAGTGCGTTTATGAATTAAGTTCAAATCCACTTTACTTAGGCTCATCTATGACTCTTTAATTTTCTATTATGTAAACTACAAGAAAATCTGGTATATTTTCAATGTGAGATCAGGGGTTTTGGATTTCATAAAAACATGTCAACCAATAGTTATTTGAAATCAATTTTTTATTCATCTATAATTTATTTTAATCATATTAATATTTCATATTAAAAAAAGTTTGTTGAATAATAATTTATAATAAAGTTTTAACTATAATAACGAGTGGATTCTACTTTTAATTTAGCTTCAAACTTGTCAATTAACCATATTTTTTCAAAAAAAATTATAAAAATTCCCACATAAATGGAAATTATTAGACCAATATATAAAGACTCAAAGATCCATAAAGAAATAATGATTTGATGGATTACTACATTAGGATAAATAACTTTTTTTATTTTGGACAGTTCTTATTGAAATACTATTAGACTTATTCGGTTAAATAATGAATGTGATGTCTTGAACTATTCAACATTTCATATAAACAATGATAGTAGCACCTACACAGTTCTCCACCTAGAGATATCCTTTGTTTTTCATGATTGTGTTCATTTTGGTCTTAAATAACTCCTAGTTTCATGAATGCATTAGAGAATTTAACATTTTATAAATTCTAAAAGAAACAATCATATTTCTAATTTATATAGGTGATTTTTTTATTAGGAGTATTCTACTATACTTTACACGGTATACCAATATATGAAAATAACCAAGAGCACTACTCACCCTTTATCACGTTGCAACTAGCACTTATTTTATCATAGAAATATATAAGAAATAATAATTTTAAAGTGGTATTAAGAATGTTCCATGAATTAGTTTTTACTTTGAATCTCGATCTTGAGATCTCTAGTCATTTAGGTAGGGTTATCATTATAATACATTATTTTTTATATTTAAAGGCTTTAAACTCATTCCCTTTAATGAGTTATACACAAGCTCTCTTGATAAACCTTTAGTTAATGGATTCATAATATTTTTCTTTGACTTCATGTACTCAATGGAAAATATCCCATTCAAGAGAAAATATTTAATGGTATTATGTCTACAATGTATATGTGTAGACTTATCATTATAGATGCTACTTTATGAGCTTTCAATTGTTGACTAATTGTCATAATGGACATACATTGTTAGCACTAGTTTCAGCTAATACGAAATATCCTTTATAAAATTTCAAAGTCATTCAGCTTCTTTTCTAACTTTATCAGGAGCAATAAACATTGTTTCATTATAGATATTACATTATATATTTTCGTAGAAAATTTCTATGATATAGCTGCTCTACTAAGTGTGAAGACATATCCACCAATGAATCTTGAATCCTTAGTGTTGGATATCAAATTTACATCACTATATCTTTCTAATAGCTTTAGGTAACCAGTATAGTGTAACTCATAGTCCAAGACATACCTTAAATATTTAAGTACTGTTTTTTTATGATCCATACTCAGATTACAAGGAAATTGACTTAGTTTGCTTATTGTGTACGCAATATCTAGTATTGTATAGTTTATAACATGCATCAAGTTCCTAATTATTTGACAATATTCCAATATGTTTATTCATTTTTTTTATTTTTTGACAGATACACACTTATATCCACTGTTGTTTTGATAGTGTTGTTATCACCTTTAAAAATAATTTTCTCAATATAATGAGATTGAAACAATGTCAACCCATTAGATGTCCTAGTAACTTTTATTTATACTATAACATCAACAACACTGTAGTCTTTCATGTCAAACTTGTTAATTAACATTTTTTATGTAGACTTGATCATGTAATCATTACTATCTTGAATTAGCATATTATCCATATTGAGACATACAATCACATGGCCTCTATATGTGTTTTTACGTAAATATATTTATGAACTTTGTTTATTTTAAACTCATTTGACAACACAACCTTGTCAATTTTTTTTCATACCATTGTTTATGTACTTATTTCAAACTATATAATGACTATACAAGCTTATAGACTTTCTTTCCTTGTTCTTTAATAACAAATATTTTAGGTTGTTCCATGTAAACCTCTTTGTCAAAGTCACAATTTAAGAAAACTATTTTTATTTTCATCTAATGTATTTCAAGTTTGTAAATTGATGTGATGGTTATTAATATTTGTATGAAAGTTATTATTGATATAGATAAATATATATCAAAATAGTCCACCCTTTCTTGTTATTTGAATCCTCAAACAACAAGTCTTGTTTTGGATTTTTCAATAGTTTCATTAGATTTTATCTTTCTATTAAAGATCCATTTATATCCTAATGGTTTACTTTTAAGTGAAAAATCCATTAGTTCGCATGTATTATTCTTTCTAATTGATTCAAATTCACTATTGATTAACTTGTCCTAATAAAAAGCTTCAAGATAGAACATTGTCTTAGAGTAGTTATGAGGTTTGTTTTCTAATATAAAAATCAAGACCAAATATTTTAGTTATTGTTTCTCATTTTACTCTTTCTAGGCTCAAATTTATCATTTTTTTAATTAATGATGATTATTTGAGCTAGCTTCAAACATTCTCTTATTTGAATGATTTTCTTATGCTTCCTTAATGGAACACATCTTTAAGGAATATAATATTACTTGATTTCATTATAGTATTGGGATGAATTTCCTCAATATTTGACTTAGGTATAAGAAATTAATAGTCACTATTATTGTAAGCATATCCACTAAAAATACAATCCATAATTTGAGGTATTGCTTTGACCTTTCTAGAATAAAAAACTACCACTTTTACAAGACACCCTCATACTTTGAGGTATTTATAGGAAGTACTTATTTCTTTCCATTATTTACACCATATGTTTTTTAATTTTTTATTGGGTACTATGTTAAGTATATAATTGATAATCAGAATGGCCTCACACTATAAGTTTTAAGGTGTTATGGAACTTAATAACATGACATTCATTATTTATTTAGTGTTGAGTTTTTACATTCCATAATGTGATTTTATTAAGATCGATAATACCATTTTGAAAACAATAATTGAGGAGAGGATAGGGGACTAATGTGAACATTGCAAACCCCTTCCCCAAGCAATTTAAAATGATAAGATGAGAGAGAATAAGGAATAAAAGAGAGAATATTAACTAATATAAAAAGGTAATATGAAGAAAGAAATTGGGGTTTGAGAAACTTGACCCAGACTTAACCTATACTAAGAACCAAAGATATTGAAATTCATGAATTAACGTCATAAGGTCAATTACACCTTGACAAGTCAGGATTTCTTCTTTATCACAACAAAGAACATGTTTGCTTCAAGAAAAACATAATAATATTGTTAATTTGAAGGCTACTAAAATTCACAGCAAGGAAAACATTATATAGTCCTAAGATAATTAACCTTAATGGATCCATATTGGGTTGCAAACCATTGAGTTTTCAGCTAACACAAGCCTAATGACTAAAACAAACCTAAAACACTTAATTTGGGCCAAAACAAACCCAACTGAACTTAAAAATCTAAACTAAAATATTATGATTCAATTAATACTTGAAACAACAAAAAAAACTAAGTAAAATCTTCAAAATAATACAAAGAAACAATCAGCCCTGTCTGTCGCACATGTGTAACATTGCAACGATCATCCTTCTAGATCATGATCTTTGGTGGTGAAGTGGCTAAAAAGGATAAGGAATTCTTTTCCTCTATTAATAAGAAAAGGGAATAAAAATCACCACCTGGTATTTTGGTTATTAGGAACCCTGACTTGTTTCTGAGTCTGGATAAAGGGACTGATTGCATAAAGAGAAGATATTAGCACTCCTATTATGCCTTACCTGAGGTAAGCTACATTGTTTATTTGTCTGGTATAAAATACGGTAATGTCATGTTTTCTAATATTTGGTCTATCTAGGGTTTAAAAAAATTCATCATCAATAAGAAAATCCTTATCTTATTAGGTTATAACCTAACCATTGTAATATAAAAACATAAAAAATAAAATGAATTATCTTTTTATTTAATATCAGGAATGCGTCTCACATACAAGTTCATAATCTCATTTATTGAAAGAAACAAAATATTTTTTTTGTGTTTTTGAAATGTAAGCCAAGTTCTAACGGATAATCATAAACTAGTTATGATACCCTTTGATTGATTCTTGTATTTTTTTTCAAAGTATGATAAAAAACAATGTTTTTTATAAAAAATAAAATATGAAAGAAAATTTATAATTTGGTCATATGAAAGAAAATAGAATATTTTTTTTAAAGTATGATAATCATAAACTAGTTATAATACCATTTGATTAATTCTTGTATTTTTTTCAAAGTATGATAAAAAGCTTTTTTTTTATAAAAAATAAAAAATGAAAGAAAATTTTATAATTTGGTCATATGAAAGAAAAAAAATATTTTCTTATTGTTTTATTATTATTATTTTCTAGGCTTTGTTTGACAAAAACTTATAAAACTACCAAAACAGGTCTAAGGAAGTGTTTGTCAAAACAAAAACTCTAGGATTAAATTTCATCAAAAGCTTGTTATTGATGTAAATAAGTCATAGATTATTTACTAATCAAGCATAAAAAATGGTTATGTACAAAGAAATGGACCAAACCTGGTTTGATCAAGAGTATAAGGCAATGTTCTTTCCAGGAACATGGGGAACATGCCTAGACCCTAACAATATGAAACCCAAATCACACTACTAGATAAGGTCAAACAAAAAGCACATATTTGTTAGAAATCATAAAAGGATCAATAATCAAACATTTGTTCACTTTGATTATCATTTAAACATCACAATTTTGTCAAAATAGGTTTTGGTTTAAAACCAAAACTCTAGGATTAAATTCCATCAAAAACTTGTTACAAATCTATCTTTCTTATTTTCAACTCCAATATAGCTTCTAAACCTCGAATGCAAGCCTCATACTTAGTTGTATTGTTAGTGCATTCAAATTGTAGCTTAACCAAAACTGGATACTGCTTTTTATCAGGAGAGATTATTATTGTACTAGCTTCATTACAATATACATTTATTGCCCTGTCAAAATATGGTCTTCCAATTTGTCTTCTTTTCTTCTTCCTTGATTAACAACACATTTTCATCAGGAAATTCAAAATCCAGTTGCTTATAATCTTCAATAGAATTGTCCGCTATATGGTCAGCAATTACGCTCCATTTCACGACTTTTCTTGTCATATGCATTATGTCGTATTTTACTAGCAAAACTTGTCATTTTGTAGTTCGACTTGATAGATAGGGCTTCTCACAGATATACCTTACTATATTGTATTATGCTAATAAAACTTGTCATTTTGTAATTCGACTTAATAGATAGGGCTTCTCACAGATATACCTTAAAGGATCTACCTTTGAAATCAACCACGTAGTATGATGCAACATATAATGTCATAATATTTTTGCCACCTATACCAGCACACAACCTAACTTTCCTATCACATATATCTAAGCTCGTTGTGAACATTTTACTTAGATAACATATGGCTCTTTTTTTCTTTCTGGTTTCATCATGTTGGCTTAGTAGACATCCTATAGCTATTTTAGTAACTGTCAGATATAGTACCAAAGGCCTTCCTAATACATGAGGAAGAAACAAAGGTAGGTTCTGTAAGTATTGTTTGATTTTATTGAAGGCTTTTTGACACTCCTTATTCTAAGTTCCATGATTATTTTTCCTCGGTCGTTGAAAGATAGATTCACATGTTGTTATTAGTTGGATATGAACCGGGCAATATAGTTCAGCTTTTGTAAGAATCATCTCACCTTTTTCTCTATCTTAGAAGATGACATAGATTGAATGACCTTCACTTTATTATGATCCACCTCTATCCCTCTACCACTTACCATGAATCTTAGTAACTTTTCAAACTTAGTTTCAAATAAACATTTTGTATGGTTGAGCCTTAGTTTGTACTTTTCTAATCTCTCGAATAACTTTTTTAAAACCAAGACATGACTCTTTCCTTTCTTGGACTTGGCAATCATATAATTCACATACACCTCAATTTCTTTGTGCATCATATCTTGAAATAGAGTCAACATGGCCCTCTGGTAAGTGACCTATGTATTTTTCAACTCAAATAGCATAATCTTAAGTGGTACTCTATGTACTACGGTATATGTATTCAAACCATACATATCCTAATAGGACTAGGCAAAAATATATGTATATTCTTGTAACATGTGTCTCTTTTAGCATATGATTTGGTAGCATATTAAGAGCCGAGCAATTATTAATGAGCAATTTACCTATGAGGCAATCTTTACATTAGATAGTTATATACATGGGCTTGTTGTGTCCAGTTCCCCTAACATCCAACTTATTTTTTATAAAATACAGGTAATTGGTCACATGGATTCTCCCTACTACATCTTCCATGGTTTTCTACATAATGTCCTGAGGTATATAAGCCTCATTCAACACCTTTTATAAGGCATTTTGGTATGTCTTAGAGTTGAGTATCAAGGACATAAGGAAGATCCTGGATAAGGTTTCCTTTAATTGATCTACTATATAATATTCACTATACTTTATCAACTTCAAGAAGTCATTCGACTCTTTCTCAACCACAGGTTTGTTAACCTCAAGTTCTTTGTCAAAAACTGTCACTTCCTTGCCTTTAGCTTTTCTTAACTCTTTAGGCATGAAGTAAAAACCACTTCGAGTCAGCCTATTGATCTCAGTTTGGAACAAGGAAACAAGGGTCTTGATGTTAAAAGTACAACTGTAATCATAAGGCATCGTATTATAATCTCCTATATTTGCACAAGAAGATTTAGCCAAGATTAATTTGGATGGCCCATTAACTATTGGTTGGACCCTACATACCTCTAACTATTTCTCTTGACTTTCTATCATTCTTACCTCTTAACTACCTTTCATGGCCTTAATCCTTAACTCTTTTAAGGTTAGCATTCTTACAACCTTTTAGCAAAAATCAATGCACTCCCCAATGTGATGTTCCTTCCTTTCATGGAATTCATAATGGTTACCTTTCTCTAAATAATACTCAATATCTTTTTTTTTTAATCTTAATTATACCAACATGTTGTATAACCTTTACATAGACTCAGAAAATTGTCTTTACTCTCGACTTCCATCATACCCACTCCACTATTACCTGTAGCATAGTTAGGTAACATATTCAAATTAACATTAACTGAATCCTTAAAAGTTACTCATCCTATCTTGATAAGTTCTAACAACCTTTTCTTGAAAGCATAACAAGTTTCAATACCATGGCTTTGCCACTGTAGTATTCACAAGTTAAATCTGGCTTGTACCAGACATGAAAAAATGGTTGTAGTGGAAGTACAAGGATAAGAACTATATTCCCAATACTCATTAATTTGGCATACAAATCTTTCAAGGGCATAAGCACAGGTGGTAGTTATTCCAGGGTATTTCTTATGTTTGGTTTTTAGCAGTTCTTGTTATTTAATTGGTTATTTGATTGATTGGTTTGATTTGGGGCAAATGGTTTGGCAAAGTTAATATAGGTAACTTTAGAGGTAGATGTTTGAGAGTTATGATAGTTTGATTTCGTACCTTTATACCTATGTTCCAGGTTGTTCGCATCACTCTCTTTTTTTTTCCTAGCAAAACCTTTCTTTTCCACCAGCTTAGCTATGTGTCTAGACTTATTCCCTTACTCTAATCTTTTAGCAATACATATAACATTGTAGAAATGTTGAGATGAGCAACCCAAGAAATGTTCATAATAAAGGGACTTGAAGGTATTGGCGAACAAAGTCACCATTTCAGTTTCTATCAAAGGAGGCTAGATATGTGTGGCATCATCTCGCCACCTTTGCACATATACCTTCACAGACTCTTGGTTTCCCTTCTCTATTGTCATTAGGTTGGTTTTGCGGAAGGCAATTTCTAGGTTAAATTTGTACTGTTTTAGGAAGGACTCAACCAATTCTTTTCATTTCTTAATCCTGGTATTATCCAATCTCATGTACCAACACAGGATAGACCTTATGAGACTATCTTGGAAGAAATAGATAAGCATTTTATCATTATAGATCATTTCATCCATCTTGTTGTAGTATGACCAAAGATTAGGGTTTGAGCATTCAAGTCTGTTGTACTTGATAAAGTATGATACTCTAAAATCCTTTGGCACTAGACATTTTTTAACTACTCGTATAAGGTCAAATACATCATTCCCTCAACTGCTTTCAATCTCTCTTCTATAGCAGACAACTTGTCATGGTTCATAGGACCAATAGATATATCATAATAAGGTCCTACAACAGTTATATCCACAACGATTGAAGCTTGAGCTAGCTGGACGGGGGGAAAGGGATAATTGGTGCTCCATTATTGAATTTTCCCCTAAGTTTTGAGATGTATGACGGACATGAGCTATTGGTGCTTCTACAAGAGGTTGTGTAGATGTCCCTTTCCTATTCTTAGATCTTAAATGTTGATCGAGTAGATTGGTTATTTGAGCAACTTTATTCTTCATATATTCTAACTCGTTCTGATAATGTGATTCTAGATGGGCTCCCTCCTCGTTCTCTATTCTTTTTCATAGTTGGGTGAAGTAGACTTTAGGCGGGGGACTTATGTTTCACAATTCGTAATGTACGACAATTTATGTCAATGTATATTGGATATGGATTTACCTTTCCAAACTGATTCATAACTTTCATAACTCCTTAGGCAAGATTTTCTGAGTCTAACTGATTATTGTAAAGGAGCATTTGCTAAGTTCTTATTATGATTGAATCCCAAAACATATTAGAAAGAAAGATAGGTTGTCATCCTCTCATGAATTAAAGAGTTTATACATTGTTTGAAAATTTTAAAAATTCAAAAGCCTTATACATCACTACTCATAGAAAGCATCTCCTCTATTAGCTATGTTTATAATAAAGGAATTGATGACACTCAAGTGTTCTCGGTACTTTATAGCATCATTTCCAATCTAGGTGACCTGTTGCTGCAACCTTTCAACATGACAGGTTATTTACTCAATCTGCTTTGTTATTTTGTCTTATCTTATCATGGAACAAAGTATTATCAGTGATCAATACTCCTCTGCTGGTTGTTAAAGCCTCGTTGCTTCTTTCCAGCACTCTTATTATAGTCTCTAATTGTTCTAGCATAGTCATTACCCTTTACAGCTCCTCCTTTTTAATGTCAAGCTTAGCTATTTTAGAGTTAATTTAAGCCACAAAGCTGTCAATATAGTCTTAGTCCTAATTAACTATTCCTTCATCTCAAAGTAATGGCTTATTAACTTTTTCAGACCCTTCTCTTATATTTTTACCTTAGATTGCAATACCATGATCTGACTTTTAAAGACTAAGCTCTCTTAGGGTAGTTTCTCATATTAGACTCACCATCTTTCCTAACACTTCTCTCTTTCTCATACTATGTTATATATTAGGTCCAAATTATTCTTTCCTCTTCTATATCAATCCTGGATAATTAATATTTCTTTTTCTCAGCCTTCAACTATTTTTGTATTATCTTTTATTACTTACAAGAATTGTAGTGATCTTAATTACATCTGTAGGATAATATTACATGCATTTGTGTGGTGTCGTATAATATCCAATCATGAGTCTACATTTGCCATGAAATCGACCCTTAGTGATACCTTTAAAGCCATTCAACAGAAACCATAACTTATACAAACCTAGATGACCAACACGTATAAAAGAGTTAACCCCTAGAGATTTCCCAAACAAGGCACCCTAAAACTAGTAAAAATTACAATAATAATCATTATATAGAATTTCACCATTGACACCACTAATAAAAGTACCATTTGGGTTACTCCAATCATGATAACCCTCATGATCAAGGCATAAGATTTAATAAAATAGAGAGCTATACTTTTGACAATTATAATGACCTTTGGATTTTTAATAGATGGATATATGATATGAATTAGTTTTTTTAATGATCCAACTAGTCTAAAAATAAAAGAGTTAGATTTGTTAAGATAAACCTCATTAGTACTGCCCAACTTGACTGAGAAAATATTGAAGATTATCTAAAGAGAAAAGGTAAACCTCTTATTAATTAGTATGTAGCATAGTTTAATGAGTATCAGATGAGATGTTTTGTATAGAAGAATGAGGCCATAACTTAGAGTAGGTTATGTAAGGATTTAAATGATAATTTTAGAATAGAAGTTGTGCTTCAAGGTGTTTCTACTATTAACTAAGTTGATACTTTACTGCAAGACTATAAGTTGGATACTAAGAGTCAATGAACACAATTTTAGGACCCTTGTATTACCTCTACTAGGTTTTAATTTAGGAATAGTAGTCTTTTATTAAGTGCTACATCTCATGAACCTAGCCTAACTCCTAACTATAAATATGGACAAACGAGTCCTCAATGAAGTGTCAAATATGAGTTCAAGGGTTTTGTGTGCTAAATATTAAGGTTTTTATTATATTTCAACCAACTATACCATTAAACCCCTAATCATAAAAAAACATAATGATATAGATGAAGAAAAAGAATATTGTGATCAAGTGTATGAACCTATTCCTGAGGATTTTAACAACCTAGATGAAAAGCATATGAAAGAAGAGGGACTTAACATATCAAGTCCAAATAAGATTGAGAAAAAGGTTAAAGGAGAATATAATATGTCCATTTTAGTTGTAAAGAAAATTTCAGGAAAATTTTTGGTAAAACTATTTGAAGAGGTAAGTGTGGTGTTGAAAACGTTTCAAGACATTTATCCTCATGAACACCCTAAATCCTTTTCTCTCACCCTTGACATCTAGCACGTAATAGATCTTGAGTAACATATTAATATCCCTAATCCCTTACCTTTCATACATGATAAGGAAGATGGAGATGATCCTAATTGCCTAGTTTGTCTCCAATCCATATCCAATCATGTTTTGAATAGTATTTGTTTCATTCCATACCTTTAGTAATATAGTGATCATATTTACAAACCTAGGAAACTTGTAGATCTTCTTCATAAAACCCCTCATGTTAAGATGCATAATTCAGCTGAGTTTTTGTATCTAGAGCTTATAATTTGCATATTGAAATTATAAAATAAATTCAAGTAAGTAATGAACAATACAAACTTTAAACTATTTTAACTAATTATCATGATGCATTTAATATTACAGATTATTTCATAATATAGATTAGACTTGAACTATGTCCTTTTAAAACTAATAAAAAGTGTAAATGAGTAATACTAGACCATTTAAAGTGTTACAAATGATGGATTCAAATATTTATGTCATTAACTTTTCATTAGACTTTGGCATTAGCTCCACTTTGAATATAAAAGACCTTGTTATATATAATAGATAACAACCTACCCATGATTATCCTCTTAAACCCCAAACTCATTATCCTTATCATTTATATAAAAGCAACATATTGATATTATTAAGGATGCATAAGTTGATTTTATCAGGAATGATGAGATTCAACGAATCCTAGTTTATGGGTAAAATGACATAATTCAAATTGTACTTGACTATTAGAGAGATATTATAGTAGCTTGATCCTAATATTTAGAAGTATTATCTGAGTAGTCTTGAACTACACTTTACAAGGTTGAGTTTTTCCCATCTTAAAAGAGTTGGCGGGGACACTAGACTTGCATTATAGATTACTTATAATTACCTCCTCTCTTTCATATGTGTTGGGCTTCTTCTTCCTAGATTCTTCTTTCTCTTAATATTTTCTCTTTAAATTTTTCTTATCCTGCATCATGCTTCCAATTGAATATTTGTATTTACCTTTTAAGGTGAATCTAAAGAGTTCTCAAACTTAGAAATTAATCTTAGAGAAGATAAAAAAACTAGTTGCATTCTTGGAAAGGAAAAAGTTTTTCTATGAATGGTAGAATATGCTCTCTTAAAAGTGTTTTGTCAAGCCTTCCATTGTATGATCTACCTTTATTCAAAATGCCAAAAGTTGAAGCCAATCAGATTATTCCTATGAAAAAAATATCTCTTTGACGTAGTGTGTCTAATGAATGAAAAATTTGCAAAGTAGATGACATTAGACGAGAGAATTCAAGAAATAATAAAAGGAAAATGAAGAAAAAAAAGAAAGAAAGAAAGAACCAGGAAGATTAAGAAAAAAAGTTGGGGAATAAAAAGAAGAGGAGATGAAAAAGAGAAGAAGAGAGAATGGAAAGTGGGAGGAAAATTTCAAATCTATAAATTTTCTTTAATTCAACAATAATATGTCCTAAAAAGTTACATGAGCACATATAAATAGCAAACCCTACATAACTAATAATTAGGCCAAAGGTTTACTTGAAAATAAATTGACGTAAAAAATAGAATAATATCAAGCATAATAATAAAACCTAAATAAAAATTGAAATAAATTAGATACAATAGCATATGCTTAAGCTTAATCCCAACCAAAGAACAATAGGTTGGGCTACCCAATGTTACGATCCAAGAAAAGGTTGAACAAGGAAATTCGGATTCTAGCATAAATCTAACTATTGGATTAAGATGAAATTATACCAGGATTTTCTAGAAATAATGGTATACATTGAGTTAAAATTTCAGGTCAATCAGAGTTATAAAAGGTATCGTGATATAAGTCAGTACATGCAATACAAATTTTGTTATTTGTTGTCTTTTAACTTGTGAAGTTTCTATTTTGAGAGGATTCTTTTCCTAATAATACAAGGTTATTTTACTATTGGTACCATTAGGTGAACAATTGTATAATATGGTCTCGCAATAAGAAGGCATTGTGTTTGGTTTTTAATTTGGCAAACAAAAATTTCTTGGTTTTTGTGTGACTCACAATTGGGTAAAGTGAAGTATTTTTTTAAGTAGCTTCCTTTGTCTGGAAGACTAATATCCTTCACCATAATCTGTATGTCATGCATATAAAAAGAAAAGTGTTTGAAAATATTTTTAACACAGTGATAGATGTGAAAGTGAAGACAAAGGACAACATAAAGGCTAGAATGAATATATCTTTGTCTTGTCACTGTAAAAATATAGAGTTGGTTTATGATGGGCAATAGGTTTGAAAGCCCAAAGCTAGTTTTGCTTTAGACAAGATTGTGTAGTTACTTATCTATGAATGACTTAAGAGTTTGTGTTCTCCTGATGGATATGCTTTGAACATATCTAGATTAATGAATTTGGAGAACGTCATATTATATGGAATGAAGAGTCGTGATTGTCATGTGTTTATAGAAACACTCATTCCACTTGCCCAAAGGGATTTATCGCCAAAAGAGATATGGAATGCACTCACGAAGATTAGTCACTTTTTTAGAGATATATGCTCTAACAAGTTGCATACCCAACATATAGAGAAGCTTGAAATGAATTTCATCTAGACAATCTACAAACTTGAGATGATATTCCTTTCATCCTTCTTCGACTTAATAGAGAATCTACTTGTACATTTATTGTTTGAGGTAAAAGGTGGAGGTCTTATCCAATATAGATGGTTGTATCCATTCAAGATGTTAGGGATTACGTATGAATCCTAAGTAAATTTATAGTCTTTTTTAAAATAAATCTAAAACATTTATTTTATCTAATCTCTATTTAATTCCATACATATACTTGTTCAATCTTAAGAAAAACATGAAAAACAAGGGGCATGTTGAGGCTTTGATATATGAGACATATATTATTGAAGAGATTTCAACATTTATCTTGTACTATTTTGAGTCTCACTTGATGTTAACAAGAATCAACCGCTTTTCAAGATATGATGATGGTAGGGATGTGCTTTAATATTTTCCCATCCTAGATGACCTTTATTCAAAAATACAATGAGGGGAAGATACTTGACAAAAATCAAATTTAACTGCAATGAATTGAGACCTTATATAAGTAAATACAATATTAACATATTGTTATTTTTAAATAATTTTCTCTTATACTCTCACCTAAACTAGTAAATCGAATAATTTATTATAGGTGAGTGACATCATCAATATTTAATATCCTAAAATTCATATCTGACTGAATCTCAAATTTTTTAAGTATAAGATGATCAATTTTCCACGTGATTTAAAATACATGTAAACAATACTTAATAATTCTTAACTCTTGTAATATTTAATTTTATGTGTTAATAGTTGTAATCTTGTATCAGGTTTATCAAATGGGAGCCAATGCTAATGATAATTTGAATTTATTATGTTTAGGTCCTAAAAGAAAGGTCAAGTGTTATAATGGGTATTTTATCATTGAATATATCTTTTATACTGAAAAGTATGGTCAAGGTAGAAAGACCTATAATAATGGAGTTTGTGTTAAGGGATTAACTTCTAATGAGTTTAAAGTTGATTATTATGGAAAGTTAGAAGAGGTGATTGAATTGCAATATCATAGCGAGTAGAATAAAGTTTTTTTATTCAAATGCTATTGGTGTTACCACCAATAAAGGGAATCATAGTAGTTCCCCACCAAGGTTTGGTCAAAACTAATACAAAGGCTAGACTTCACAACATCAACTATGTCTTTGTTTTTATCAAGAAATTAATGCCAACAAGTTTATTATACATATGTTTTTTTCTTTATAAATGCTCGTTCTAAAGTTGAATGGTTATTCATTGTGAAAACCAAACCTAGAGGTCATGTCTAAGTTGTTCAAGATTGTAACGATGAATTAACAACACGAGATGATGTCTTTCAACTTAATGAGTTAGTTCTGAAAACCAAACCTAGAGGTCATGTCCAAGTTGTTCAAGATAATAATGATAAATTAACTACAGGAGATGATGTCTTTTAACTTGATGAGTTAGATGATCCATATCAAGTTGCTCTATCTACTGACTTAGAAGAAAATTCAAATTTTTATGTCGGTGAGAATATTTTTGTTGATGTTGAGGAGTTAAAAGATATATTAATAACTAGTAGACATGCATAAGTCGATGAAGATGATGAGATCGACAAGCTTCAATTCATTGAAGAAGATGATGATGGACATGATGATGATGAAATTAAAGAAGAAGAAGAAGAAGAAGAAGAAGAAGACAATTTTGATTAAAAAGATTTCAAACTTATTTTATATAAAAAACATCAATATATAATAAAATTGATATTAATGTAATTTTTTTTTCATATGTTGTTGCTTTATAATGAATTATTGTTAACGCAATTGAAACATTTATTGTTATGATTTTATTGTTTTGTTATTAAACATAATTGATGTTATTGTATTGTGATTTTACTGTATTTGCAAGTTGGATAGATAGGGAATACAAAATTATTAGGGAAAAGAAACAGTTTTAAACAATAAAAATACTAACGGAATTACCAACTGATTTAATCCCTCAGATAATAGGAATAAAATTATAGAATTTTGCCACTATTTTATACCGATAATAATACTAATGGCATGTGAAATACCAAAAGAATTGCCGATAGACGCAGTCCTTCATAAATTTCCAGAGATTTAGAAAAAAGTCACACGACTTTGCCACTAAACATTCAAATCATTGACGAAACTACTAACATAATGAACTGTCAGTGGAAAATTTTGGGGGGTTCTCAAAATATCTTAGTGTTAATTACCGATAAAATTACCAACAGACTATAAAAATTATTAAAATATTCAACTTACAGTCCGTAATAAATGACATATTACTTTTACCGATACCATCGATAATTTCATTAGAGAATAAATCTAATCAATAAAAGACTATAATCTCTAATTCCATAACCCTCCTTCTCTCTCTCTCTCTCTCTCCTCCCTTTCCCTCCAACCTCCTCTCTTCCTCTCCTCTAATAGCTATTCAGAAGACCACACTAGTAAACCACGGAGACAAAAGCCATTGTCATCTTCCTCCTTTAGCTGACAACGACCAACTTCCTCAGTAGTCCACCTCCATCCAACAATAATAGCTCTGGCCAAAGAACATCGGCGACATCATCTTCTCCACCAGCACAGATAGCAGCTCCGACCAAAATAATAATAATTGAATGATGTAGCCTTCCAATCACTCTCATCATACAGGTTGTTAATTGTGTTTGGGACTAAACCCTTTTAAAAAAGTTAAGAGAAATAAACAATTCATTACACGGTTCA
>Ga0325414_1001412_pt1 | contig 23093 bp, 16 predicted proteins | sample PopdelMetagenome_8_FD_206183 | JGI IMG/M metagenome (GOLD analysis project Ga0325414, IMG submission 206183) | Populus deltoides microbial communities from Bellville, Georgia, United States - Leaf-PdKOR-R3 | ecosystem: Host-associated > Plants > Phyllosphere > Phylloplane/Leaf | place: USA... | reverse complement strand
CTTTAAAAGAGGCGGTTCATTCTTGGCTGGTAATCTTTCCTTTTCAAGGGCAAGGGTTTCTTTAGAAGGATCGATTCCAGTAAGTAATGCTCATAGCCTTTTAGTAGCAACTGATGCTATTGCATGTAATAAGTTGTTTGCCATTTAATGTCCTACATCTAATTTTAATTTTTTGTTAATTTTTGAACTGGAGAGAATTAATATCCAGTGACTACAAAAAGGTTTCTTATAGTCTGAATTATGTTGTGTTCTGTTGCAGATTTTCCCTTGGGCTTGATGTAATTGCTGTGTTTTTTTTTTTTATGAATGATTTGTGCTGAGTTTCTAAAAATTATTTAATATGGCGACTCTCTTGCAGTACCTTTTCTTTGTATTATTTAATGCACTACACTTTTCTATAGGTGCCAGTCTATAAAGAACCAACCTTAACGATTCCCGGAACTTCAGCAATAGTGCAGCACGAAATTTTAAATAATAGAAGACATGTCTTGACCAAGGTATGCATGGTACTTTTGGCCATATTTATTAAAATATACAGGGAATCACCAAAATGTTCTCTTTTCTTTATTATTATTATTATTTTATTTTTTTGGGAGTGGTGGGTGGTTTAGCCAATGGAGTTCTATGAAACTTACCTGTCATACCTGTTTGGAAGGACACTGCTGGTTCGGTGAAGCTGTGGGAGATCACAAGGGGAATTGTAATTGAGGACTATGGGAAGGTCACATCTCTATTTCCCTTTCCTTTTGTGTGAATTGTTGATTACATCCTTGCAATAGTGCATATCTGCTCTTGGGTTTCAAGTTTGGCATAATACAGGGATTATCCATATTTCATTTTGACATTTTCCAGGTGTCCTTTGAGGAGAGAAAGGAACAATTATTTGAAATGGTATGATTATAAGGTCTTTTTCCGCTGTATATTGGTGCTGCATGGAAATTTTGGTGAATCTTACTGTTGATCCTTTTACATTCCAGGTCAGCATTCCTGCATGGTTCACTGTGGATACCAGGTTTGGAAGCTTGTCTGTTCATTTGGACACACCCCAATGCTTTTCTGCTGAGATGTATTCAGCAGATCTTAAAATAGTTGGGAAACCTGAGGATGACAAGGTAAAACAGTAAAACTTTTGTACATGTATGGGTTGGGAAAATGTTTTAAAATGGAACCTGTTGATTCTCAATTTTACACAATTGTTAATAAGTTAGAATTTTTGCTTCACTTGAGAACGAGTTGAACATATATGTTATCCTAGCGAACTAGTTTATTCTTTTGAAAGAATCAAATGCTTTAAATGTTTGAAGCTGTTCAGTGAGTGCCTCTTGATTATAAATTGAAATGGCTGACGTCTCATCGTGCAGGACCCCAAAACTCACATTAGTATGTGCTATGCCTCTAAGAAGTGTAGAAATCTAATCATTTTGGCATGGTTCTACTTTAGCAAGCAATCTTCTTTAGATGTAATAAATGGTGATTAAACTGCAGCATAACAATTTGTTCATGGTAGAAGCCGATTGCTATTCTTGTCAACAGTTTGTTTTCAACATTGATAAAGAAGAATCTTTCTAAATCACTTGAATTATACTCATAATGGCACTTATTCATGATCTGCAGGTTAATTTAGCTCGTGAAACCCTTAAAGGTTTGTTGGCTCATTGGTTGGCCAAGCGAAGGCAAAGACTTGGATCCCAAGCTTCAGCTAATGGAGATGTTTTATCTGGAAAGGATATTGCTCCTAGAAGTCTTGCCCATTCTCGAGTTGATGTAGATGGTGGTGCTGAAAATGACTCCATGGTTTATCCTCCATTTGAATTTTCAACAGTTTCCCCTCCTTCAGTGGTTACTGAGGGCTCTCAAGGAGGTCCATGGAGAAAGAAAATTACTGATTTAGATGGAAGTGAAGACGAGAAGGACTTCCCTTGGTGGTGTTTGGATTGTGTGTTGAACAATCGCCTACCTCCAAGAGAAAACACCAAGTAATTTTTTTTCTTGTTTTCACTGAATTCTAATTGTACTTGCAAGTCACGGGGAAGCATTCTTATACGGGAACAGGGCATCTGTTTCCAGCTGTTATTCTTATTCTTTAAATATATTCTGATCAACTTTTGAGATTTTGTTCTTGGATATTTATGCTTCCTATTGGGCTCTCTGAACTATGTTAACAATCAATATGCTAATGTGCTCAAGTATTTCTCATTTTAAGCGTATTTCTATTTCAGCAGATAATAATGAAAGTGATTAAATTTCTGCAGGTGCAGCTTTTATTTGCATCCATGCGAAGGTTCAACTTTTCAGATTCTCACACAAGGCAAATTAAGTGCTCCTCGCATCCTGAGAATACATAAAGTAAGTTGGATTCAGCAAGCAAGAAAACTTTTGCATGTGTGTATGATCTGGAAATATTTCACAAAACTCGTGATGCTGGGCTGGAATTATTTATACATTGCTAAAAGAAGATTCTAACATTATATTCTCATGAATGTTTCTCTGTCAATGTTTTGGACTTTCGCATTCCCTTTCAACTCCTGCTTTCCAAAATACAAATTGATGGCTTGATTAAGTGTGATTGATGCATTTGGATGCAACTCTGGATTTCAGCTACAATATCTGCAGAAGAATTAAAAATATTTAATGCATCAAGAAATGGTAGTCAATTGCCTTTTGTTGATGTTATCTAGCAGACTATAAATGTCTTCCTGCATGATGAGTTTTTTTTCTGATCTTATTCCATAAATCATGGATATGCTAAGCTTCTGTTTCAAAATCTGTTTATATTCTTAAATTTCATGTTTCTGAAGGTCAAAAGTGTAACTCTCTCATTCTTCAGTGGAAATGCATTGATATTGCACCATTGATCTGGTCAAATTATAGCTTAGTTGCTGTCAAAAAGAAATAAAATGTGAAATGAATCCTGAGTTAGAAGCTGTTTTGCCAGTGTATTATCTGTGATGATGCTGAAGAATCCATTTTTACTATCTGGGTTTTAATAACATTTTTGTGCAGGTTGTCAATTATGTTGTAGAAAAGATGGTCCTTGACAAACCACTTGACAATGTGAATACTGATGGAACATTTGCTCCTGGACTTGGAGGACACTTGCAGCATTCAGTGGTTGGAGATGGATCTTTCCGACCTGGAGTGAAGCCTTGGCAAAAGCTTAAGCCGTCCATAGAGATATTGTGCAATAATCAGGTACTTTTAATTTTCATTTTTAGAGGAAATCCACTCAAAAGCACAAAATTTGCATAATAAGGCTCTTCAGGTAAACAAATGTAATCACCAAATGTGGCTCACACTATGATTTTGGATTCATCAGTTTTTTAAATGTTACTTTATCTTTGGCTGGACATTTCTGCATAATATATCCATGAGCGGTGAATGTCCAAGAGCACATCATCCTTATAAAATGAGTTGTAAAGGTTCAAACAAGAATCACATATTGTATGAGAAGAAAAGTGGGCAATGTATAAGAACAACCATTTGCTGTCTTATTTCTCTTTTACATGCTCTTTCTTTCTTTACTCTATTTTGTTTGTCTATTTTCTCAAGGAAAGCCTGTCTTTTCTAGGTCTTATCCCCAGACATGAGCTTAGCTACGGTGCGAGCTTACATATGGAAGAAACCTGAGGATCTGATCCTCAATTACAGATTAGCTCAGGGAAGGTGATTCCATACAATTTTTGAGAGCAGGTGAGTATTGACTTGTTCTCTTAGTCTGGGTTTATCCTCCCAAACTCTTACCTTTCCCCCTTGAGTCGAAATTTATGTGATGCATCTTTCAATATTTGTGAGTTTTCCCTGAATTTTATAGCTTGAAAAAAAGGAAAGGAAGTCAGATTATGTTGACAGTAGGATGTGTTAAAAACTGCGGGAAATTTTATTTTTCTCCAGAATTTATATTTGATTGCATTCTGAAAGGCTACTTTTGAACATGCTGAGTCAGTATATTCATTTGGTGAATATATGGAGAACAAACAAAATATCATTTTTCAGGCTATTGCTATTTATTGGGTCACAGGTTGGCTTGGCGTGTGGTGATCGAAATCATGTGCATGTGTAAGATATTGAGGAATACATCGATTCTTCGTGGGGTACATCACTTGTAAGGACGTATCCAATTGGATCCTTGTAAATTTGGGAAATCAATCAATTGCTGAATCCATGGCGTTTCTCCAAACTTGCTGAGAAGATCCTGTTTTGCATTTTCCTTTGTTGGACACATGGTATATAAATTTTGAACTTTGTCTAGCAGTCATGCAAGCTTTTATGGTTGGACATCGCCAAGTTGTAGGGCAAGTCTTCTTGTGGAAATAGAGAGATTTGTGACGGGTGGAGAATTAACCAGAAGCATCCTAGGAACTGTCTCAAGTGGTGCCATGCTAGAGTTATGATGTCGAAAGCATTGTAGATTTGTATTGTTGGGTACAATACCTAGCCATAGAAACACTGTTATGAAAACGGTCCTTTTCTTTTCTCCTTTTGGAAATAATACAGTTCCCATTTTTTTTCCAACTAGTCATTCTATTTATGTGCCTATAATTTTTGCCCCGTGTCTGCATTTTCATAAAGAAATTTATTTCGTGCTGGTAAACAAAATCATGTACTGGGGAAACTAGCTGAGAGATAGATTGTCTCAGAACAAGTGTGCTTCAATTCACATGGTATGCTTTGTGCTGCCATATGTAATTGTAATTGATTTTTTTGCCAGCAGATTATCCCTAATTTTTATTTAAAGTCATTTCCAATTGTATTCATTTTACAATGATTGGAAATTGCAATTGCATGCATGTAATTGTAAAATTCTTTTGAATTCACACACTCAGGCCTCCCTACATGAACAGTTTCTGTAGTCTTGTGAAGCCCAGTGCTGTGATGTTGTGTGGTGCTCCCAAATTCCCAGATGTGCTGATTTCTGTCTCAATTCTATGACTGCTTGCTGTGCCTTTTAACTCTGCTATCAATCAATGTATATTAGATATATTCAGAGAGAAGAACAATTAATTACTTGAGAAAAAAAAACATGAATTAGTTGCCCTTTGTTATTCTCTATTATATATAGAAATTACATTATATTAAATGTTCAGAAAATAAATCATCTTGCTTGCCCCCGTCAATTTCCCCCTCCTCGTAGTGGTAGCAGGCTTGGCCGTATCCTGTGCCTCATCTTTGGAAGCAATAATGGGTATGGTTTTGGATTGTAGTTTTAAAAAAAAATTGAACTTTTTTTAGCTTTAAAATTATTATTATTATTATTATTTTATATTTTTAAATAATATTGATGTGTTAATATTAAAAAAATATTTTAATATATTTTTAAGTAAAAGTATTTTATCATATAATTTTAAGCATGAAATGTTTTGACCATTAAGAAAAGGCCAAGAATGAATGGAACTGATAACACGTTGCCTTGTTTTCCTCCTGGTTGGTGGCTTACAGCCACTTCTTTTGGGAGTGAAGACAAAGGTCCCTTCTTTTGACTTCAGGGGTGTTTGGTTTGGTTTGAAGATGTGATGGTTTTATTTTTAAAAATATAATATATTTTAAGCACAAACCAAACATAATTATACCTTCAAATTATAAAAATATGTTTTTTACTCAAAATAATCAAAAGTACCTCTTCTTCAAAGTGAAGACAAAGTTACTGTTTGTTTGTATATTTTAACTTTTTTAAAAAAGAAATTAATTTTTTTTTATTTTAAAATAATATATTTTTTAATATTTTTAAATTATTTTGATAATAAATATTTTTTAAGGACTCTGTCTTGTTTGTGGATAATATAAACAAATCATCTAATAATTATTAACGGCTTAGTGGACTCCACTTCACACACACACACACACACACAGAGAACACCCCTCGATCGAGCTGTGATTATTGTTCTATGTAAATTTACTCAGTTAAATGCACAATATCTTGATTTTTTTTTTCTTATTTATACATATTATTAGGTTATTCTAGAGTAATAAAATTAAGAAACGAAAATGGTTTGAGCTATGATTTATTTTTAAATAATAGAAAGCTAAAACACTGAAGAGTCAAAGTTTTTTTCCTTCCCCGTTGACAATGAGGTACGGACAAATCGTAAAGGTTATCCTAAAACCCTCCCTTGTTGAACTAATTTAAAAAGTCATTGCCTTTTTCAGAGGGTTTTCCACAGCCAACAAATCATATGGAATTAATCCTATAATATATTAAAATTCTTTAATTGCTATTTATTTTTAAATATTATCTAAGAAACCCAGATATATCCTGTCAAAACTCATCCCTTAACTTATTATTTTTAATATAGTTCTACTTCTTAAAAAAAGAATTAAAGTGAACCCTTCCAAACCATGATAAAATCTATTCTGGATAAGATTGTTCAACTACGCTTGAATATTGATTTTAAATTATTTTTTCTTAATGAAAGCAACCCTTAATGCTTTTTAAATAGCAGTTGTCATTCCAAATTAGACCCCACTACCTCCAAGTACTTAAAGCTAAAGAAACTGGCAAATGGCAGTTCTGCAATGAAAAAAGCCATAGCCCCACTTCACCAGGACAGCCTTTTCATTTTCTGCTGTGAAATTGAATGGCTGGTGAAACAACATGCTGGGCCCAGCAGGGCCACCAAGTGATTTGTGTTGAAGTGCACAAAAAGACCACTCAGATATCTAAAAGAGCAGCAGGTAAGTCCAAAACTGGTGTTACTTTCTGAAACTGCACAATTTATCTCATAATCAATTATTGGTTTTTTATTTTATTTTTAATAATGAATAAATTATTACTAGTTATATTTTTTATTGATTTATGGTTGGCCTTTCTATGTCATGTGTCATAAGAACTGCCGGAGCACACGTAGGTATTCTAGAATCCATACAAGTGACATTTTGCTTTCTGGGTTTGCTCCAAGTTTTCATTTTGGCTCATTTTCTGTTTTTGTTTTTTGGGTGGAAAGCTTATAGAGGGTGGCGTGTCTCTCTGGAATTTGGAGTGGTTTTGGGGTTTTCTTTAAAGCTTGGTTTATTAGATTTTTAGCTGTCTTCAAGCACAGGGTTTTCATACTGTGTCAGGTGTTTGAAAGAAGTCTCAAGTTGGTCAATTAGCTTAGTACTTGAGGAAAGTCCCAAGTTGTTCAACCGGTGAATCTTATAACGAATTCTGAATTATCTGTAACAGTGCTCTAGGTTAACACTCCAAGAGAGTGCTGTTAATTCGCGTCTCCTTCTGGGATCAAGTACGTAGAAATAGGTCCCGGGATTTTCTAATAGGTGCTTGAAAATAGAATCAGCTTTATTTTGTTCTTTGGGAAGTTTGAAAGGTCTGAATGTGCCATTGCTTATACAAGCCATGGCATCAGTTGTTACTTCCCGGGTATTGTCATATTTTTTGACAAATTTAGAGCTTAAGCCTAGGTCTCGAGTAAGAGTTCAAAGCGTAAGTGGTAGTGACTCAAAAGGATTGCCATCCGATTCTGTTCAAATGAATGGAGCTTCTTTGACTGGAGAGGAAGAGAAAAATGGGGTGTTGATTGATCGAGGCATCAGGGAGAAAGAGAAGACTGGGGGTCAGGCTGATGCATGGAATGCGAGTTTAAAGTGTGGAGTTGAGAAAAAGTGCGTTAAAGATGTTATTTCAAGTCACTTAGATGTCTTGTGGGATGATGGTTATGGGACCAAGACGGTGAAGGATTATTTTGAAGAAGCCAAGGAGATGATTAGGCCTGACGGGGGGCCTCCCCGGTGGTTTTGCCCTGTTGAGTGCGGGCAACCGATAAAAGATTCTCCAGTTCTTCTGTTTTGCCCTGGTAATTGTGATAAACTCTTAAGTTGAAATTTAACTTCGATACAAGGTCTCCAAAGCATTATAGATGGATTGGATTTCTATTTTATAAGTATCTGGTTTCCAACGAGTTGTTTTGCTCTTCAATATTTTACTTGATATTTTTGGAATTCCACATTAGCTGTGTGAGTTTTTGGATTTTTAATATAAACAATGCTATTTGTTTTTGGTATTTGTGCATGCAGGGCTTGATGGTGTTGGCTCTGCACTGGCTCTGCATCATAAAGCTCTTGGGAAGTAAGCTCTGCTATTTCTACCTTCATGACGATCATGATGACTATTATTGTTGTTTCTGTTTCAAATCCCACAGTGCGAGAACCTCAAATGGGTGCTCACCATGCTGGAAGGTTTTGGTTCTGCTCTGAGATGATAGTTCTCAGAACATACTTTTATCTGTAGTGAAATATTTTCCATCTGAAAATTCTCATCAACAGGGTGTACCTTCTGAACTCTTGTCCTCTTGTTTGAAACTGCTTGAACTGTTTCAAATTTATTGCATTAAGCTTTATGGCAATCATGAGTGTATGCTTTTATGCACGTATGTAATTTGGATATGTATCAGAAAATGAGCTACCTATGTTTCAAGTCAAGGGCATTCCTCTTGTTTTGCTCCTTTCTTGTTATTTACGAGTTGTGTTTTTCCTTGTGTGATTTCTGGTCATCTTGTCAATGAGAACCTGGTAACGTAGCAGCAAAAGTGGTCAAGTATTTAGTTCTTTTAATTGTTTCAGTCAATGATCATAACTGATTATTGACGTTCATCTAAGTAAGTGGTTTATACCTTGGAGTTCTGTCAAACTGCAGGGTTTTTGAAGTTCGATGCCTTCATATTCCTGTGCGTGATCGAACACCATTTGAAGGTTTCAGCCTACCAGAGCCTCTAAATTCATCAGATTACTTGATTGAGTTTTGGCAGTTAAATTAAGACCTTGGGCAATTTGGCTGGCCTTTTCTTCTATTAGATGTTTTGATAGTTTAACAATGAAGTCATTACCATTTTCTTTGTTTCTTTATAGCTTGCATGTCAAAAATCATAACTTGCGAATAGATTTCCTGGAAATCTCATTTGTGATGGTCAGATCTTCTAATTCTTCAAAAATTGCACTTTTGCTTGCACGTGCTGTCCTTGCCCTTGTACCTTTCATGTTAGGTCTTGGTTTCTGGGTATACTCTTCTACTGATGAAACTTCATTATCTATCCATGCTTTAACGAGATTCATTTGCATGAAGGGCTGGTGACAATTGTTGAAAAGACTGTTAGGCTCGAGCATGCCTCGTCTCCAAGTAAGCCAATTTATCTACTGGGGGATTCCTTTGGGGGATGTCTTGTTCTTGCCATTGCTGCTCGTAATCCTGAAATCGACCTTGTAGTGATATTGGCCAATCCAGGTCAGTTTCCAGATATGCAGCAATTTCGCCACCCATTTTCTTGAAGACTTTGGTTGATATTCCTTGCTGTAGTCTAACTAATCAGCCTTTTATTTTAGCTACATCATTTGACAGGTCACAGCTTCAACCCCTGTTCCCTCTTTCAGAGGCCTGGCCTGATGGATTATACAATGCAGTGCCCTATCTTCTTAGCTTTATTATGGGTATATATGATCTGTTGCTCTCTTATTTCATTTATTATTTTGTTACTGGATTAAATTTAGCTGTTTCAACTTAAATATATCTCAGAGCCTGTCACTGTATTAAACAATATGCTGTCAGGATTAAAAAAAAATAAAATTCGTCATTAGTTTGCTTTAGTTCTTTAACTCTGAAAAAGTTGCGTGGATCTCTTTCCTGTTTCTTAAGAAAACATGACCACTCTGTTTTCAAATGTCTCACTATGATTTTTTTTTCCTGGAAGTTGAAACTTTCTTGAATAACATTTTGATATCTTGTTGAGATGTGATTGTCATCATTTGGTGGAATTTGTTTTGTGATTTCAAATTGCTTCACTGATGTTATTTTCTCTTTCTTTACAATAGGTGATCCGGTGAAGATGGCAAGGGTCAATATTGATCATAGACTACCTCGCAGATTACAAATTGAACAATTATTTCAGAATCTAATTGCTTTGCTACCTTGTCTTTCTGTAAGAAGTAAAGATAGCACTGCCTAGCCCTTTGTCATTTTATTTTATTGAATTTAGGAGCCAATATACATACGCGATAAGATTTTATATCTGTTATAATCTGTTATTTTGATATAATATACTGAAGATCTTAAGCACACATTGAAAGATATAATATTGTCATAAAAATGTTCTAATAGGAAAAATTAGGATAGGTTGTGCATAGTCACCTGCTGCATGCCTGTGTCTAATCCACTGGGTTGTGGTAAATCCCTACTATCTATTTGCCAATTTCTCTTCTGCTTTGAACTTGATTAAGACTCTATTGTTAGCACAATATGCTCCAATACAGTGTCTAGCAATGACAAACTAGATCTTCTCAACGTAACTGCCTTCTCACTTCCTCCAATGGTGCCATGCAGTTATATTAGATCAATTGTTCATGTGCATTCAGCTTGTTGTCCTGCCATTCTCTTTTTCCTTATTTTTTTTACGAGGCTGTAAACTGATGTAAACATGTTCACCTTCAGGATTTGGCTGATATAGTTCCAAAAGACACTCTTATTTGGAAGTTAAAACTGCTCAAATCAGCAGCTTCTTATACTAATTCCCGGATTCATGCTGTGAAAGCTGAAGTGTTAGTCCTGTCAAGGTCTTTCTTCTCCCTGGTCTTAGTTCCTGTCCCTTTGCACATCCCCAGACACCATTTTATTGGTTCTCCTTTGCATATGAATCTATGTTTTTAAAAAACTCTTCCGGATTTTTTTTCTAGTTTTTTCTACATCTCTTGTTGCTATTCTGTGTTACATGTTTTTTACTATAGAAGTGACAGTAGTGGATGGAAAATTTAACAACTGACTAATGAAAGCCCAGAATCTTAGGACTGATATTTTCGCAATGTTTAGGAATTTAATAAAGTATGCAAAAGTGAGTTTAGCATGCTCCACCAATAATTTCGCACCAGCATTTTCCAGCATTTTTCTCTTCCTCATTGTCATGTGGCTGACGGGCAGTAGTTTTGAGTTGCAAAATCATTTACACAAGGCACCTTCTTACATACCTTGAGAGAAGCTCTCTTTCTGTTGCCTTGATAATCACTGAAGGTTCTTTGCTTCATACTTCCGTTCCTTCTGTTGCTGCCATGAAGAGTATATCTCTTTTTTTTTTTTTAATTACAGAATGCACATTTCAGGCTTATCAGCATGAATTGGAGAATTTGTGTCTATCTATGTTATGTAATTGTTTTAGCACAACTTTGCGCTGTGACCTGCAATGAAAGATCCAACTAGCAAGTTAGGTTCACACATTTATTTATTGTAGAAAAGTGTGTGTTTCTTTAAACCAAATTTTTTCTCATGATCGATTTTCTTAGAGATGCAGCATGCATGTCAGGTCAAGGAATTTTAAAGTTGATCTTGTATTTGTCTTTCAGTGGTAATGATTACATGCTTCCTAGTGGAGATGAAGCTCAGCGACTGAAAAGTTCATTGAAGAATTGCACAGTTCGTTATTTCAAGGACAACGGGCATACTATTTTGCTGGTACAGGACAATTAGTGGTAGTGTTAATGTTTTTGTCTCAGTTAAGTGGGTGTATGTGTGAGCGGGTATCTTAAATGCCATTGCGATGCTCCTTGACTGTTCGATATCTTTCAAGATTCAACATGTCAAAATTTTAAACATGTCAAAATTTTAAACCAGTTAAATTTGAACTGACATCTTAATGTTAGTTACTGAGCAACATACATCCTTGTGTCAATTATCCATCATACAGACCAAATTCAGTCACTCTCTTGGCAGGATCACCATCAATGAAAGCCGATTCCCTTGTGCTTGAAATTCCTTAACTTTGTATTTTCAGAAAAGATTTTAAACTTGACAACTGCACAGGAAGGTATCCATCCACCAGAAAGTAAATATACCTTTTTGAATCAGTTTGAGTGTATTCTACAGCCAATTTTTTAATATGTTCAGAATGCAGTTGCTTTTATCTCTTTCCTGCACATGTATTTTCAGTTTTTGACTATCCTTGCTCCCAATCAGTTGATGTTTCAAATTTCAATCACGTCCCTTCCAAAATAGAGATTGGATTATCTCATAGAAATAAGAATGCTGATGATTATCCTCTGACTACCTTTTTATGAAAAAATAAATAAATTCAAAAAGCACCTATTTAACTCTGTTTCCCTCCATTAGCACTTGCCATGGCACTGTTTATTCTTTGTTGACATGGCATGCTGGTTGTATGTAATGTTTGAACGAAATGCTGCTGTTATATTATTACTGGGAAAATTGAGCATATTTAATTGTATATCTTATTTTCAAGGTTGTCTCCATCAATTTAATTGTGACACTTTCCCTTTCTCCCCATTTGATAAGAACTTTGCCGATGCAGAATGAATAGTAATGGCTTTCTCATACTGTGTAATTTTTTTATTATTTAGCTTGTACAGTTATACTTTAATGCTGCTCACTTTTTCTTGCTAATGCCTCGTCTATTAGGTCAGTGGTATTTTTCTGTGCTAATATTCTCAACATGAGGCTTTCACTCTTTAATTTCAATGCAATATGGGAAGACAAATTTATAATTTTTGTTTTCTCCTGTTTCTTTCCTTCTTTGTGATGGTACAGGAAGACGGTGTTAATTTGCTTACTGTTATTAAAGGTACTGGCAAATATCGTCGTTCAAGGACGATTAATTTTGTAACAGACTTTTTGCCACCAAGCATGTCAGAATTCAAATACGGAAATGATGAACTAGTTGGGTAATTCCTTGGAGCAATTTGGTACATAGTTTCTTAATTGTTACTTATTAATGAGTACTTCTGAATAACTTGATCTACTGTACTTTTCTAAAGTATATGCCTAAATTTAAAATGAGACCATGGAGACTTGATCCTGGTCAAGCTAGAGCCTTTTTCTCTTTATATTTGATCTATCAGTTTTCTACCATGTGCATCAAGCATATTCCTCTTAAGAACTTTCTATTTCTTTATCCTTTCTCATTTTGTTTTCTAAATCTTTGTTCTAGCAACTTCCTCTTCCGTAAAAACTGATTGCTTTGAGAAAGTCAATTGGGGTCTCAAGTTGGTCTTGGTTGGTTTCTCACATCTTACAAGCATGTTATGTTTTGTAACTAAGGTAGTGCCTAAAAGATAAGGATAGCATTTTTCTCTCTCCCATTCCTTCTTCCTCTTTTCTCTTGAACTCTTCCTGTTAAAAAGTTTTCATTTAACATTAAGACATCATAGCCGAAATCTATTGATGTTGAATGAATTCATTTCATTGCTACAGCTAAAACTATGGAACCAAAAGGCAAATCCTCATAAAGTTACTAGAAATCATATTTATGTTAGAGTAAATTGATCATGATATGGTACGAGGATTGGGGTGTTTCCTTTGGGGTATACCCCAGCTTGATGCTCCCAGCCTAGGCTTTGGCTACATGCCAGCTTAAACAGCCACTCTAAGTTGCATCCCAGCACATATATTTGTCTATCTAAGGCTCAAAATTAGATCACAATTGCTTTAATTTCAGGTTGTTAAGCTTTGCTACTGGTTCTGCCATGTTCTCAACTTTGGATGACGGGAAGATAGTAAAAGGTCTTCATGGGGTTCCAAATGAAGGTCCTGTCTTATTTGTTGGCAACCACATGTTGATGGGACTTGAAGTTTGTTCCCTTGTCTTAGAGTTCTTGAGAGAGAGAAATATCATGGTTCGTGGTGTAGCACATCCAGTTGTACTTGGAGAAAGGGAGTGGGTTTCATCTCCTGAATTTTCTTTTAATGATTGGATGAAAGTAATGGGTGCAGTACCTGTCACAGCCAGCAATCTTTTCAAATTGCTGTCAACAAAATCTCATGTGCTTCTTTATCCTGGAGGTGCTCGGGAATCCCTTCATCACAGGGTAAGCTTGTGTTAATTCCAACAAATTTATTACTTATTTTGCAAGCTGAAAATCATATCGTTTTCAAGTGTTGTTTTCCTTATCAAAGTACCTGCTTTGTTTCATTGTTGCAAATGAGATGCTAGCAGGAGATATAGTGTGTAAAACTTTTGGAAACTGTTTTTTATTCAGTGTTATTCTGCTGCCATGGGTGGTTGACTAATTTGAGCACTTTGTACATGCAGAGTGGCTTTTTTTTTTCTTGCCATAATCTTAATGGCTGACGCCTCACCACCATTATTGTTAACCTGCAGGACTACATAGACCACCTTGTTTTTGCCACCAGCAAAAGCACCATATTCTTCTCCCAACTGAAACTTTATTATAACAGTAGCTTCATCTTCATGTTGTATCTATTACCATCACACTCTATGTTTCTTCTAACCTTATTATTATGCCAGCACCACCATTTCTTATATATTAAATGGTTTTTTGGTTATTGAGTAACTGAAACAATAAGAAGTGGAATTCAAGTTTCTGTGGTTATTAGTTTATAAACTGTACAAATTGTAAGATTTCAAAAACTTTTGGAACTAGGATTTGTAGCTTCCGTGTTAGAAATTGTGGAAAATATCATGGTACAGTAGCTGATGAGAGCTTAGACCGCTGATCTTGTAATGTGGCTTTGTTGTAATCTGACTTTTAGCATCTCTTGGAGAGATTCTTATTGGGCCACTATCTGGCTGCCAACTTTTTTTTTAATGCTTTTTGGGAGGATTTTTTTGAGAATGGGCAGTGGCATGTTCTTTTGCTTTCATACAAGCAGTTGTAGGTGGCATGGGGCATATGCATAGGAAATTTAACACGAGCAAGTTTCAAAATTATAGAAATTCTGTTTCCTGAGATTCCCCTGCAACAGCATATTTTTGTATGGATGAAATTGTTTTAGTGGCAGGCAAGAAGGGTGGTTAAAGGAGTACAAATTAAATCCTTATAGTAAAAAACTTTCACTTATGCCATTGAAGCAGGAAGGTTTTATCATGCTCACCAGTCACCCGTAAAAATTGAATTGCACTGGATAGCTGTCCAAGCGCAAATCTTTCCTCTGCATTTTATTCCTCTGCATTTTATTTGTCTAAAGCTTGGTTCTGTTCAATCACGAAGCTTTTGCAATTTACAGGGTGAAGAATATAGGCTATTTTGGCCTGATCAACAAGAATTTGTGAGAATGGCAGCAAGGTTTGGGGCTACAATTGTACCATTTGGAACTGTAGGAGAAGATGATATAGCAGAGGTAAGACTGTCCTTTTCTGCCACATCTCTCTTACATTTTGGTTGTGGATCCTCAGTTTGTTCATACATTCTTTGTTTTTTTTCTGTGTTATTTCCACAATATTTGTTTACCTAAAGGGCTTCGGAAAAAATAGAAAAAACTGTCTATGGCTTGATGTAGCTATGTGTTCTATGTGCTCAAAGCAGATTTATGGATGAACCAGACATTCTGTGGCAGAAATTTGAAAAACAAATCTGTGGATTTATCATTTTCTGGGTTACTTAATATGCAAATTATGCTCTGTACAAGTCCCATAATCCGGTTGAGATGTGCATTTCTGTACTTCTCACTTTCTTTTTTCCCTCTCTCCTTTTATGAACTTTCCCTCTCTTCCTTTTATGAACCGAAGATTGCAATCAAATTTACCTCTTATTTTATTTTCAAGTTCTTTTGCTTTGGATTTTGCAGCTGGTACTTGATTACAACGATTTAATGAAAATCCCAGTGCTTAATGACTGCATCAGAAACGCTACTAGTAGCTCTATAAGAATAAGGTGGTTACTCTCCATGCAATGCTATTAACTCATTGAATGGTTGTAGAGATCATTGCTAACATAAAATACGAGAGCTACTTTTTGATACATTTATGTTGAGAGAACTTCATGCATGCTTACAGGGATAGGAGTAAAGGGGAGGTTGCCAACCAAGAACTACATCTCCCAGGTCTCCTGCCAAAGCTACCAGGCCGATTTTATTTTCTGTTCGGAAAGCCTATAGCTACCAAGGGCCGAAAGGAAGAGATACTTGAAGACAGAGAAAATGCTAAACAATTATACCTGCACATAAAATCTGAAGTTGAAGGTTGCATTGCTTATCTGCTGAAGAAACGAGAGGAGGATCCTTATAGGAATATTGTTGACAGAACAGTGTATCATGCTTTACATTCTCCTTTGCATGAAGTTCCGGCGTTTGACCCTTAAAAAATGGCCAGTCTCGCAGCAGCCTTCCCTCGATTTGAACCGAAATGATAATAAACTTGTTTTTTTTTCCTTGATTACAAAGGAGACAAGCTCAGCTCGTTGCTGCAAGGAACATCACTACACATTGTCTATATTTCTCCTTCCAGTAGTTGCAGCAGGTAATGGTAGGCTGGGCCGTATCCTGTGCCACTTCTTTGGAAGCGAAAAGGCCAGAAGATTTCGTGAACAAAAATGGAAGGCTAAGAATGTAGCACGTTGCCTTCCTTTTCACTTATCTTCCTTCCGATGGTTGTAACCTTGTAGCCAAAAAGCTTGCCTTCCTTTACAGTCATCTTCCTTCTGATGGTTGCCACCTTGTAGCCAAAAGTACTATCGCTTTCAATAACCATCATCATGCACTAACTAGTAACTAGTAAGCCTGATTACCTTCTGAAAAATGACTTTAGGCTTTGACGTTACTTTCTTTTTCACTGGCCCTTTATGCCAGGCCGGTCCAAAAATTTTTTGAATAAAAAATGTTTAAGATGGAAAAAAACTCTATCGTCATTGTTATTAAATTTAGTCTAGGAAGCTAACTTTAAAATCTCGCAATCCAATTTCTTGGATTTCTTACCTAGTTTTAAATTAAATTATATAAAAATTGTTTTAATATAATCCAGTTAACTTAACGAGTTTAAAAGTAATCCAGATAGTTTGATTTAAAAAAAATTAAATAATATTTTTTTTTAATATTGAGATGGTATTATTAAATCAATCTGATTTTAACCTGCTAAACTCATGACTGGTTATGGGTTCATTTGGATTTAATAATTATGTATTTTTTAAATTCTTTTTTCTTTGACATGTTCCATTTGATTTGACGGGTCCAAAAGTTGCTTGGATAATGTGTAAAATTACAAGAAGATTATCTTCTTTTTTTTTAATATTGAAATGAAAATTTATTAGATTGACTCGAGCTTTGTGGTTTAATTTATGAAATTTGTCAAACTCGTGACCCGAGTTATAAATTTTATTGGATTTAATAAATTTGTTTTTTAAACTGTTTTTTTATTTAATTAAATGATAATAAAAATAAAAATTTATAAAATTAAACATTAATCATATAACATGATATTTATTTGAAACTGCAATAAATTTATAAAAAGCAAATATAAATAAATTTTGAACTTTTTTTTTAAATTTATTTTATCTAGTGATTAATCATGAGTATCATCTAACGTAGAATCATTCCTCGGACTCGTGTAATAATTCTGGATTAAAAAAAAAAGTAACACATTATAACAATTTTTTTGGTAGAATATATACCACAAACTAAAAAAAATTAAAAAAATAATACGAGAATAACAATTTTAACATAGAAGTTATTAGAAACAGTAACTTTAACTAAAAGAAACACTTAAAATTATATTTGATTTAAAAAAATTTAAATTAATAATATTTTATTATTTTTAAATGATTTTGATTTGATAGTATTAAAAATAATTTTTTTTAAAAAAATTATTTTAGTATATTTCGGAATAAAAAACAAAAGGTAAAACTTCAGCTCAGCATTATTAATGGAACAAAACCATAGCCCCACGTTGTCAAAACTATCTATCTTTAACTGGATTTGCTGTCAGCATTGCACGTCAAGACAGTGAGCCAGGCCAGACCATGACCAGAGAATGGTTGTTTTGAAAATGTGAAGGTGGTCTGTACAGAAATCAGAAAGGAATACCACTCAAATATCTGCAAGAGCAGGTAACTGTAAAAACCTTGCACCTAAAATCCAAAACATGGATAATTGCTTGCCAATTTGTCATTTATCGTCTTTCGTTTTTACTAATTATATTCCAACTTAACGGCTGGTATTTGTCTGTCATATGAGACAATGAACTGGAAAGCAATGTACATGTTCTACCAGTCATTTTGCTTTCTGGGTCTTTCTTTTTGGTTCACACATGTGGAGTATTCCGTGCGCGTGTGTGTTTAAACATCTAATTCCAAATACGGTGTAATTGTTTCTCTATTACTGCCTGGTACTTGAAAAAAGGTTTCATGCTGTTGTTCATTTGAAGTAAAAAAGGTCTAATAGTTCATGTAAAAGGTGTCCCTTGTTTCAGCTTGAGTGTTTAGAGAGCAGTGTTGAGTTTTTTCTGTTACTGGGGCTCTTTTCAAGTGCTGGTAGGACTTGAAAAGTGACCCGAGTTTCAAAATTGCTGAATGGTACTTGATGAGAGTTCCAAGTTGTTAAGGTTGTGAATTTTGAGAGGGAGTTCATAATTTTATGCAATAGTTGTGTTTAATTGAAGCTGGTACTTGAAAAGGGCACCAGAAAGTTGCTTGAATACCTTTAAACTGTTCTTTGGAATTTGTAGAAGTGTCTTAACTCTCACTGTCTTCCATCGCTTATACAAGCCATGCCGTTAGTCGTTAATTCCCTGGTATTGCCTTATTTTGTGACGAATTCAGAGGCTAAGCTTAGGTCTCGAGTGAGAGTTCAAAGTTTAGGCAGTGGCAGGGAGTCAAAAATATTGTCTTCTGATTCAATTCCGGTGAAAGGAACTTCCATTGAAGAGAAAGAAAAGAATGGGGATTTGGTTGATGGTTTCGTGAGGAAGATTGAGAAGAGTGATGAAGGTCTGATTGATGGAGGGAATGGAAGGTTAAAATATACTAGAGTTGAGAAAAAGAGGGTGAAAGATGTTATTTCAAATGACTTGGAAGTTTTGTGGGATGATGGATACGGGACCAAGACCGTGAGAGATTATCTTGAAGGAGCCAAGGAGATTATTAGGCCTGATGGTGGGCCACCGAGGTGGTTTTGCCCTGTCGAGTGTGGGCAGCCTCTAAAAGATTCTCCGATTCTTCTCTTTTTCCCTGGTAATTGTTGATCATTGTGATAAATTCTAGGTTGAAATTTAACTCCGCTAAAAGGTTAGCAGATGGAGAACACATTAACAGAGGAGTGATTTTCTGGTCTCAAATGAGTTGTGTTCTCTCTTTAGTGTTTGATTTAACATATTGTCGTTTCCTCTTTTGGCTGCATCAACTGAGGAGATTATTAGAATGTTGAAGTTGTTTTCTTGTATATGCAGGGATTGATGGTGTTGGCTTGGGCCTTACTTTGCACCATAAAGCTCTTGGGAAGTAAGTTCTGTTTTTTCTACTTTCATAACAACTACGTCAACTGTCATTTCTTTTTCCTTTTACATCCGGGGCAATCATCTTCTTAAATTATTCATTGAAATGATGACAGAAAATGTTTGCCTAGATGAAATTGGTGGTCACTGCCCTAAAAGTTTTTAGTTCCGGTCTGAACATGGTTTTTTAAACATCCTTTATTGTTATTGGAATATTTTCCACCGTAAACTCATTTCAAGAGGGCATAGTTTCTGCTTATCCGTCCTCTGCTCAGACGCTGTATGAACTGCATTAGATATGTTGCATTCAGCCTTAAAATAAAGCCAATAAGAGAAACGTATGCTCTCGTGCATGTGTGATTCGGATTGACAAAAGACATATCTTTATGTGTTTTTCTTCCCTCTGGATGTCCTTGTTTTTATTCTCATTTATGACATGCGTTATTCATGTCTGAACTCGGCTACTGTGCAGATGCTGTCTTTTGATTTTCGATTCCATGTAATTAATAAACACCATCTTTTCAATTCTTTGTTCTACCCGATGCTCAACATGATGCCTGGACTTCATGTTTTGTTCTCTTTGCCACTGCTAAATAAATGACTTAATAACTTAAAGTTCTGTCCACTTTCAGGGTGTTTGAGGTTAGGTGCCTTCACATTCCAGTGTATGATCGAACACCATTCGAAGGTCTTAACCTCTCCGAGCCTCTAAATTCATTAGGCTGTACTTTTTTTAGTTATCTAGAATTTAATCAGAGTTGCTCGGCAAACGTAAATCTCGAGTTATATTGTTCTTTATTAAGATTTTCCACGTGAACTAATTGGTGAAACAAATAGATATACTTGTAAGCTGAAGTAATGATTTGTACCTTTTATAAATGCATATACCTATTTTGATGGTTTGCATGTTTTAATTTTTAAATGCTCGCTTCTACGTATTATTTTCTCATTAAGGAATAGTTCCAGAGAATTAGGTTTTAGATAAGATGGTTGACTGGTTAGATTTTGTCTTGAGCCCATCAGTCTTTGGCAGGCTTCTTGTTGTTTATTTTACTGGATTCTATTCTATTATGGGTTTTAATCGTTTGGCTATCACTTCATTTCCATTTTAGCTTTTATCTGAGATATCTGAAGCAATCATGTGTGAGTACAATTCTTGAAAATTTCATTTATAATTGTAAGGTCTTATACTCGTTTGTAATTTAGATTTTCAATTGCATGTGTGGTTTTCATCCTCACACCTTTGGAGTTAGGGCTTGTAGTCTCCTTCAATCAATGGAACATTTTCTTATGTATCTGTAATTTGGATTTCTGTTGCATGAAGGTCTGGTGAAATTTGTTGAAAAAATAGTGAGGCTTGAGCATGCATCGTCTCCAAATAAGCCTATTTATCTAGTAGGGGATTCCTTTGGAGGTTGTCTTGCTCTTGCTGTTGCTGCTCGTAATCCTGAAATTGACCTTGTGTTGATACTAGCAAATCCAGGTCAGATTCCTGATACTATAGTAATTTGTTCACCCAAATTCTTGAAGATTTTCTGATGAAGGCTTCCTGTGGTAATCTGACATTTTAGCCTTTCGTTTTAGCCACATCATTTAACAGGTCACAGCTGCAACCCTTGTTCCCTCTTTTGGAAGCTTTGCCTGATGAATTACATAATGCTGTCCCCTATCTTCTTAGCTTTGTTATGGGTATATTAATCCTTTCTTCTTAACGATAATTGTACATTTATTTACTTCGTTACAAAATCAGATTTGGTTGTTACTACTTAAACATGTACTCCATGTGTTTTGTCCCTGGCATGTTAAATTCCGTACTTGGATTTCTTAAATGAATAGATGTCCTGATTTTCTCAGTTCTACCACTATGAATAATATTGCATGAATCCCTTTGCTGTCTCTTTTCATGAAAGAGATCACATAACGTTGCCTTTTTTATTTGGTTGATAATTGCCAAGTGACTAAATTTCATTTTCTTCTTCTAAGGGAGGATCAGGACTTAAGAAACCCTACTGGTTTCTGCTTCCTCTAGACCTCTAGGAAAAGCATGAAAAGAAGCGTTAATACGCATCTTGTTGTATTTTATTGATGTACCTGAACAAGCACTGTTTGATCCTCAGGAAGGTAAACCACAGGGAAGGTGGAGATGTAGCTCTCTTTTCTCAACCCCTTGATTGCAGGGCAGCTGCTGCCTTCCTCTGCAATATGATTTTTAGACTAGGTTCATGGTAAAGCTTTAGGATTAGTCAAAGTTCTCTGAAACTGTTGCATCAGAACCTGGAGATAGGTGACATTTTGTCCCATTAAAGATGTGGAATTGTGTGCGCTGAACTGCAAACATTTAATCTCTGTACCCTTCTTCTGAATCATTAAATTTGAGCTCTTATGTATGGCCTGACATCCTGATAGTTAGAGAATGAAAGAGGGAATAGCATTTTATGATCATTTTCCATTTCACTTGTTTTCATTGCTTCCTTGGCTCCTGAATATTCTCTTTGTATCGATCTGTAAATGCCTCGCCATCAGTGATTTTTTTTTCTTGGCTGTTGAGATTCTTTTAAGCTTTGATTATCACTGTTAAGTTGCACTTTTACGATTCCAAATTGCTTTGTTACTGCTAATTTTTCTTTTCATGACACCAGGTGATCCAGTTAAGATGGCAATGGTCAATATCGAATCTAAGCTTCCTCCCGGATTACAAATTGAACAGTTGTCTAACAATCTTACTGCTATGCTACCTAGCCTTTCTGTAAGATGATAAGAAACAAAACTCACTAATTTGATTTTTTGACCTGACTGGCTCAATATGATTGTCGACTAAGAAATAGCCAAAGGGGGGATATAGAGGTTTTGAGGACACTTCAATATAATTTATTATTTTTAGTTTTCCAAGAGCATGGTGAAGATCTTAAGCTTTCATGTATATATGTAATGTCAATCATAGAAATGCTTTCTGATATACAAAATTTAAGATAGGTTAGCCATGATCTGCTGTGAGGCCATGTCTAATCAATGTATCACAATATACATTCTGACATTGTTCTAAGATATAATTTGCTGCATGTGCTTTGCTCTTTCACGTTAATCTTTATTATGACTCCATGTACTATCACTCTACCATAAAGGTCTTGTACACAGGATCTAACAACCACAAACTAATTATTCTCAAGGTTTCAATGATCCAATGCTGTTACTTAATTGACCCAAGTTGATTTGAACAAATGATGCCACCTTGCACACACGCACACGACTGACAAAGCCAATAGGTTGTGGGTGGGTCTTCAATTTGATATGGTCAGGAACTTTATTTGGTTGATATGAAATAAATCAGTTCTTTTTATGGATTCAGCTTGTTGTCTAACTATTCTGTTTTCCTTGTTCTGTGATGATAACATGTCCATTTCAGGGTTTAGCTGACATCATTCCAAGGGACACTCTTCTGTGGAAATTGAAACTGCTTAAATCAGCTGCTGCCTATGCTAATTCCCGGCTTCATTCTGTAAAAGCTGAAGTGCTAGTGCTCTCTAGGTGTTTACTCTCCCTAAATTTGATCTTTTTGCACGTACCAAAACATAATTTTATTGCTTCTCTTTGGTTATCTGCCTAGTGTTTTTTGTTTGCTAGTCTCTTTTATAACATGATTTTATCACTAATCATGCTCTGCATCTCAAATTACTTTGCTACATTATGTGTTTACGATTTCCACGTAGAAGTGAATATTCTAGATCCTAAACTTAACTGTTCATTAATCAATTATGGCATAGAGCCCCAAGAGTAATCCTATTGCTATTATAAAAGTTAAGCAAAGCAAAAGGGAATCTATCATGCCACATGAATTTCCCACCGATGTGGTTATCTCTCTCTTTCTCTCATTTTAGGTTGCCTATTTGCTGATACAGTAGTATTATTAAAATACTCCTTGAAACTGTCTTTCCTAGGCCTCAATGAATCTGA
>Ga0325414_1001410_pt1 | contig 23100 bp, 8 predicted proteins | sample PopdelMetagenome_8_FD_206183 | JGI IMG/M metagenome (GOLD analysis project Ga0325414, IMG submission 206183) | Populus deltoides microbial communities from Bellville, Georgia, United States - Leaf-PdKOR-R3 | ecosystem: Host-associated > Plants > Phyllosphere > Phylloplane/Leaf | place: USA... | reverse complement strand
CTGATATTAAAAATAATTTTAAATAAAAAATATTTTAAATCATCATAGCAGATCTTGGATATCACAGCACGAACCCACCCTTATCCTATAGGAAGGAATGTGCGTGAAGCCAAGACACCCACTCTTGTCCGTGTTATACGAAAGCTTGGAAAAAGAGGCGATGGTTGCAACTCCTTCAACGGCTTATTAAAATGCCCACCAAGGCACCAAGTAGTAAAAAGTGGCTAATTTAAATATTTAATTATTGTTTTTATATATTCAAAATATATTTTTTTAAAATTCAAAATTTTTATTTATTTTTAATATATTTTTCTAATATCAATAATAATCTTAAATAATATTGTTTTAATAAATTTTCAATATTTTAAAAAACAACCCCTCATACCCTGTAAATGTAATCAAGAGCCAATTGGATGACGACAGCTTTTATGCTCTGTAAATTACTGAATCCACTGCATTTCTTTTTCATTAAAAAAACACTCTGTTTCTTACACGTATGCATACACATCTCCACTACTACAAGACAGACACAGCCAGAATGCTGTTCAACTGTTTGTGTCTCATGTGGTGCGGGTATTATATGCTCTTGCTGTGTGCATGACGGAGCAATTTCCCACTAGCTCCACTTTCTCTATGTATTTTAATTTTCCATGTATAGATGTGCATTGTTAATCTCTCAAAATATTAAAAGTAGAAATGTTGCGTGGGATATATCTTCTAATCTGTTTTTCTTAGAGTAAGTTTATTTATTTTTATGTATTAAAAATACTTTTAAAAAAATTAAATTTTTTTCTATTTTTTTTTTCTAATTTCAAATTATTTTTTAATATTTTAGATCGTTTTGAAGTGCTAATATCAAAAATAATTTTTAAAAAATACTTTCAAAAACATTTGAGATTTTATTCCCTCTAGTAAAACATTTTTAACGAGGTTCTTCTATTAATATAAAAAGTTAGTTAAGGTGTGTTTTTCAAAATGTTTTTCACTTGAAAATATATTAAAATAATATATTTTTTATTTTTTAAAATTTATTTTTGATATCAGCGCATTAAAATGATCTAAAAATACAAAAAATATTAATTTGAAGCAAAGAAAAAAATAAAAAAAATTTTAAATTTTTTCAAAAACACTTTTATAAAGCAAAAATAATTAGGCCCTGATATGAATTCAAAGGAGAACCAAAATTCGTCCTCTATTCTCATCTTCAAAACTTACTTAATAACATTTGATCCAAGCAATCTTGATGATTTATTGAAACCCAATTAATTCATGATTTGTGCCATGTAAAACTTTCAAGATTCCAAAGGAAATAGTGGTGCTATATGGAATTTAATTGTATATAAAAATATATTAAAATAACATTTCTTTTTTTAAAAATTTATTTTTGATATCCAATACTAAAATGATTTAAAAATATATATAAAAAATAATAATTTAATATCAGCATCATCATCATCATGTAGCACCCAGAGATTCCCATTTTTTCTCATCTCTCGGTGGGAATCAAGATTGCATCACTTCGTCAAAAAGAAGAACTTCCTTTTCATTTCTCCTGTTTTCACAGTTAACTAATGGCCTGAAATGGCTTCTGGGTTATTTCCTTCTCTTGCAAACACAAAATCACTAAAGATTGATCTGTTTTTTTGTTTTTTTTTTTTTAATATCAAGAACTCAGTACTGAGATGGTGATATGTGTGCCTGGATTTCTTGCTATACATTTTGTTCTTATTACACTGCTGGCGTCTTTCAATTAAGGCTTCCGATCACTCGATTATATCATGTTTATTGTATATTAAAGGCGTAAATGAAATAATCTTAAATGCTTGATCTTCATATTTTATAATTATAAATTCTATACTATTTACAAATTTAAAAAATATATGTATGAGAAAGTGACTTCATTACATATATATGTATATATGTATGTATGTATGTATGTATGTATATATATGTATGTATGCATGTATAGATAGATTCCTTTGTTTATTTGGTATCAAGTAGGCCATAGCCCAACAAGTTGTAATAGCCTACTAAGCCTTTGGAGTTTAATTTTTGACTCATGAGTCAATTTATCTCACCTTCCTATGCTTTGATTTTCTTGTGTTTAGTTAAACCATAAAAGGCAATCACAAGTCAGGTGGTTGGGGGTTTGACCATACAGTTCATCCAATTTTGATTTATTAAGGGTTTCTAGCACAAAAGAATTAACATGGTAGTTGATTCATGAATGTCTCGGTTAGACTAGCCAACTCCGTTAAGTTTTAAGGTCTTGGATGCACATTTTATTTTTTAGGGTTTTTAAAGCAAAAATATCTTTTTATTGTATTTTGAACATTAAAAAGACTAAAATATCCTTGTCTAATAGCTTTTTTTTTCCGAAGGGTAATGAAATTATTTAACTGTTAAGAAAAAACAAATAGCCGCATATACTCCTTAATAAATCATTAATGACTGACTAACGGGTAATCTAAAAAGATCAAAATACCCCCGCGCGTAGGCTTCTTGTTTTTCTTGAAGGGCGCAATAGTAATTGCACCGTAGCGATGAACAGTGAAATCAACATGTGTCCATAGTGTTTGCTATATGATTTCTTCCGCGTCTCTTCACAACTTTTGTTAATTGTTAAAAAGGATGAATATCATCCTTAACCCAAATCAACAGAACTTAACGTTGTATCCAAAAAGAAAGCTTATCATGACGTTCAATTTCCATATGCCATGTGGTTTTGGAGAGGGTTCTTTTGGAGAGAAAACTACAAGCAGAAAAGATGGAATCATGGGCAACGAATCAAAGTAACAATATGTCATGATTTATTCTTTCCCGCCCAGTAAAATAAAATATTGGCCGGCCGGCTTCTGAAGTTCTAATAGTTCTTTAAAGAGTCGTGTCTCTTCGAAGCATGCATTAGTATATTAATTGGGAAACTGTACTTTAGTTTAATAAAATAAGATGATTATTCTAGCAATCACTTGCCTACCCCATATGCTATGATTGGAAATCTTGGTCACAGCAAGCTCGAATATGTCATAAATTCTTCCTAAGAAATCAACTTGATTGTATCAAGTGAAGACAGTTTGAATTTTCCATTTCCCACGGGATCGAACATTCTTGTGGTGTATCCTGTAAAACTGTTTTGACAATTTTGAAAAGTAGTTGATGAGACTTGAATTTGGTAGGTTATCCGCAAAATGTATCGTATCTGGTTTGCTGCAGAAACCATGGTCTTCATTTGGTTTCTGATCTTCCTGTTCTTCAATCCAATCAATGCTCAACAATACTATGACCCGTCGGATTGTTCAGAAAATACAAGCTATCCAGGTTCAAGATACACTTGCAATCATTCCTATCAGCATCCATGCCAAACATTTTTAGTCTACAGAGCCAGCCACTATTTCAAGACTATCTCAGATGTCTCTCAATTGTTTCAGCTAGATCCTGCTGAGCTACTTCACTTAAACAATCTTAAATCTCAGCTGAAAGTTCTCGAACCAGGTCGAGAAGTTCTTGTTCCGATCAAATGTTCTTGCCTTGGCCAGTTCTTCCAGGCAACTTTCAACTACACAGTTCCAGAAAACAGTACAGTTGATCTCTCGGATATTGCTTGCAGAATTTTCGAAGGTTTAGCAAAACCAGGCACCCTTGTCGAGGAAAACACATCTGAAGGAAATAATGTTGAGGTTGGTACTAAGCTTCATGTGCCCTTGAAATGTGCGTGTCCGGATAATTCTAGTAATAGCAGTGGAGTCAAGTACCTTGTGACCTACCCTTTGGTAAAAGGCGACGAACCAAGCATACTCAGCGAAAAATTTAGCATCTCTCCCGTAGATTTATGGGTCGCTAATAATTTTCAACCTTGGCCAACTATATATCCAAACACAACTGTCTTAATTCCCTTGAAAACAGACCCTGTCATTAATTTCAGTATCCCACGCTCTCCACCTCCAAGTCCTGGTTTTCTTCCCACAATTTTAGTTCAGAAAACCACCAACACAAATTTACGGAATCTGTACATTGCAGGATCAGTTGTTGGCTTTATTCTGCTACTAGCTGCATTGATTGTATGTGGGTTGCATGTGAAGGCCTTGCGCAAATTTAAGGTTGTGAAGTTACTGTCCTTCAATACTAGAAGCTCTCCACTTTCATGCCCAACACCAAGTTCTCCTAGATCAGGACAAGTAACAGGTCAAAGCTCAGCAGCTTCTTGTTTATCTCCTGATCTTCTTGCTGGCATTAAGTATTCCTTGAGAAACTATAGCATTGAGGACCTCAAGAGAGCGACAGATGATTTCAGTGAAGAAAGGAAGATTGGGGATCAAGCCTACAAGGGGTTGAATATGGATAATGAGGAAATGATGATCAAGCTGATGAGATTTGAACAGACCCGCCAAGTTATCGATATACATTCGAAAATCAACCACATAAATATTCTGAATTTGCTTGGTGTTTGTTATGGAGAGAATGACTATTCTTGGTCCTACCTCGTGTTCGAGCTACCTAGCAATGGCTGCTTGAGGGACTTGTTATCTAATTCATCGAATCCTCTTCGATGGGATAAACGAACTCAGATAGCTTTTGACATTGCTACAGCTCTTCACTATCTACATTATTGCATTTTTCCAACTTATGCTCACTTGAGCGTCAACAGTAGAAATATTTTTGTAACAACAGATTGGAGAGCAAAGCTTACAAATATCAGAACCAACCCTGCTGTTGGATCTTCCAGAGGAAATGAAAACATAGAGAGTGTCAAAGGATGTGTTGCGCCGGAATACGTTGTCGATGGCTCGGTTTCTGAGAAAGTAGATATTTTTGCGTTTGGAGTTGTTCTTCTTGAGCTTATCTCAGGAAAAGATGATGTTGATGGAAAATCATTCAAAGAATGTATTGCTTTTTTGGGCGGGAAAACTACTGAAGGTGGCTGTTTCGATGGATTGAGGAGTTTCATGGATCCATGTCTGAAGGAGGATTACCCTCTTGCCGAGGCCTTATGTTTAACTGTTTTGGCAAAGGCATGTGTTGAAGAAGACCCTTTACATAGGCCATCTATGGATGATATCTTGAAAGTTCTTGTCAGAATGGTACGATGATATAGTATATCTTTTTTGTAGTAGGAATTAGTCCATGATTGATGACTTTTGTTGCTAGAATTCTCCCTCGTAGGCTCAAAATCAGTTTGTATATGTTATGGAACATTTGGATTCTTCTTCATCTTTCGTTTGTTTCATATTTTCCCATTTACGGGAAGAAACATTGACCATTCTTGAATGATGAGAACTTGGGACCATAAGTTTAAAAATTTTCCAGGTGATAGATGTTAAACTTTGACCATCTCTTAAGAGTTAAAAGGCAAACCAATACATGGCAGTGGGATTATCTTTCCTTCTGTAGTCATTGAAGACAGTGATATTTAGAAAAAGGCATCCCATGGTGACTTCACTTGTAGAAGTTTGTGGGATTTTATGAGCGAAAAACGTAATAGAGTGGGGACTGGTTTAAGATACTTTAGGTTCTTCTTGAATCCCTAGATATAGCTCTGTGGCCTTGTTAGCTACAACTAAAGAGAAGCAGGTGAGAATGGCAAGGGCAATGGCTCCTGCATGTGAATTAGCAAAGTTGAAAGTGAGAGCAGGGGTCATCATTTCTTTGATTACATACATGCCTGTTAAAGATATTATGGTGAGAGATTTTGCTGATTAGCAATATTATTAATAGGCTTGTTGATGATATGGTTGAATTTGGTCATGCAAAGCATTTTAAGCAGAAAAGGAGTTTCATTGCTAGCCGCAGAAAGGAACAGGGGAGTTCACAAGGCTCTCAAAGATCAACCATTAGCATGGTTTGCTCCAAGAAGCTAGCGGTAAAGGATTCCATGTCTTCCCATATTTTTAGAAGATGAGCATCACATTCAAATAAACGATAGAAAGAAACATCAACAATATTGAAATTCATGGAGATAGAGTATATTCATGTATAAACATATAATAGTAGGCAATAAATGAACGAAGAAATTAAAATGAAAATAACCTAGAGCTACAAGTAAAATCAGGTAATCTACTGCAAATAACTCTGTTGGTGATCCATCCAAACTCTCCTTTATTTCTATATATCTAGCTGTAATAACTAATGCCGGGAAAAATGAAGCTTGAAGTAATTTGTTTAGTCATCCTTGTCTTCTGGTCTAAAAAGTTTCACCGTTCGACTATTTATTGGTTGTATTTGTCTTGCATTGGTGTCTGATTCCTGCAAAATGTTCGTCAAATGATATCAGCATACATAATAGGTCAAACACCAATAACGAACAAGCAAGATTGGAAGTAAAGAGAATCTAATTGAAATAATTAATATTCAAAGAATTCTAATTTCCCATATAAATTTATTCCTGTTTTATATATGGGAAATATTCAAGGTTAGGATGGGAACTCACATCATGAACAGCTACACGAAGCAATCTAACTTGTTCTCTTGTCGCAGTCCTCACCTAACAGGGTATTTTGTAATATTTAGAACAAAATACAGTTACATCATGAACAGAATTTAAAGTTTATCAATGTTTTTGATTAGGTAAGATCTAAACCTTTCTAACAATGGTCCACAGAACATTTTCAGTGCAAGGTGGAATTGTAAGGGAGCCTATGTATCTGTAATACTTTCTGCTGCCTATCTTGATGTTCCTTGGATCAACTACACCCGCCACTGTATCTCGTTCATAGGTGCCGGCAACCGATTGTAATTGTTTTGTCAACTAATTAATGAAAAACATGATTAGAGAGAATTAAAGAGAGATAATTACACAGAGGCTGGTATATATGTATGTATATATATATATATGATGCTTACAGATGACAGGAAAGTGTCTGGCCTTCCTATCATGTACATAATCCCAACAACAGCAATCTTTCCATCAAGGCTCTCATGAACCATGTGCGCCTCTAAAGCAAGCCTGTATAGAGTTACAGGTGAAAGATTTTGAGTTAGTGCTATACTGCTGTTGCCTGCTTATACATAGAGAGAGGGAGATAAATTGGGAAATTAGAGAATTAAATACCTCTTGCCATTGATTGTATGTTCCGAAGGTGAATGCCAGTGGCACTGTTTGAGTAGATATTCAGTTCCATTTATTTCAATGCTTCCTGCAGCACCTTCCCATTTCAGCTGCATCCACAAACAATAATAATATTAGAATTAAACAGAGAAAGATGAAACTGTATATAGTTCTGTTGATTTCAACGCTGCCTAGTTGCTTGTAGGTAGGTAAAAACATCTCGCCAATAGGGCACCTTATGACATGGTTTGTGAATACAATCTTGCAACTAATAAGATAGCTGCAACTTACAAGCCTGGAGAGATGAGACGATGATCATTTCTGGAAAATCTTTCTAATGCCTTTGGTATTTATTTTAACCGGAGGAACTGGAATCAATACTAAAATGATCCATCGTATTAATTATAGCTTGTGTATTATAGCTTGTGTAGTTCTACCTAGTATATTTCCTAATACATTACAGGTTCGAATATCCTTCCTTCCTTCCTTACCATCATATCATGGCCCCGATTCCTAAGAGTGGCATTAGCAGGCTTGTAACTTCTATTGAGTCTCCCCAAATGGGACACCACATCGACTCTTTCGCTCAACAGATCGATAGGAGATTGCATAGATCCATTGCTACAAGCACCCCAATCAGGGTGAATCCTTCCCCAGTTAGCAGGTCCCTTCTCCCCATTTGGATCATAATTAAAGTCTGCCTCGTCCTCTGCGCCACAACAAATGGAAAAAACAAACAATTTACCAACTTGTAAGTATAAATTATTCTCATGTTTGGTACCTGGTTTAATACAAGTAAAGAATTGCATGCTTCACCAAATAATTTCAAAAAAAGTTGCGAATCTTGATCTGTTTCTTGTTCAAGAAATTGAATACTGTCTAGAATTCTTTAAACTTCAAAAAATCAATAATTAAAAACAAGAAAACAAAATACTTACACATGGTACTAATTTAAAATTTGTAGTTTATAGCTAAGAAATAATATGATAGTTTATGGAGAAGTTAAACAAAAAAGCTTAATAATCAAGGCCATGTTGCCCTGTAACTAGAAATGCCATGAGAACTGCAGCCTCACCAACTTCTTGAGATGTTGCCGGGAGGATACGCGAAACAAGAACGAGGAAGAAAGTGATAAAAAAGAGGAGCTGGATTGCTAGCTTTCCCATGTCTTAGATCAAACTTCTTTGCAGTTCGAAGTTTTTTCTTTTCTGGTATTCGACTAATTTGAAGTAGTTGTGTGGAGATAAACGAAGAGTTTGCCATCGGCATATTTATAGAATAATTATGGAAACAGCCAACTGCGACGCGTTGACAGACGGTCTAAATTTCTTCTAAGAGCTGGCGCTGCCGACAAGTATGAACACAGGAACCTCAATGTGAAACATGCTACTCGAATGACTGTAGTTCTTGTTTCTTGAGGGTCTTATTGTTACGAGTAAATATTCTTACAAGAGTGGTCTTCTAGAGGTGTCAATTTCTATAATTTCATTGGACAATCAAATGTCAATGGTGACGAATGCTGGTTTTGGCAAAATTATTACAATAATTGATAAGTCGCTGCTCCGCGATGCATGATGGCAATGGTGGTGGGTGGGAGGCGGTGGTTTGATCGAAGCTCGTATAATGGGAAGAAGATCGAAACCTGATTATTTTTGTATTAGTTAAGGAAGCCATTAACACCTAACCATGAAAAACAGAAGTCATTTAACACTCTTTTTCTTAATTTATTATAAATCTTCTTGAATGCAAGGCGAACTATCGATCTCGCAATTGACTTGACTGAAGAAATACAAATATATAATAATACATGTTGAAGCGACGTGAGTTTTGAAACATTGCCGTCTCTTTAATAACACGAGGGAAATGGATATATTTTAATGTATTTTTTTATTGAAAAATATATTAAAATATATTTTTTTATTTTTTAAAAATTATTTTTGATATTAGCATATTAAAACAATCTAAAAATATAAAAAAATTAATTTAAAATAAAAAAATAAAAATATTTTAAATGTTTTCAAAATATCTAAATTTTTTGGTACCGTTTTCAAAATATGTTTTGACATTTTCTTCGATTTCTCTGATGCTCTAAAAAATATATTTTTTAATTAGTTACCGAACCAAAAATCAATACAGGAATTTTCTTTATTACTGTGCAAAGATGAGACTAGGCTTCGGCTAGCTTAATTATTTCTGTATTGATTAAGGAAACTAAATGCAACGCAAACTATGGTAATCTCGCAATTGACTTAACAGAAGAAATACAAATATTTAATAATATATGTTGAAACACCGTGCACATTCAAATATTACCACTACGAGGTAAATGCGTCTTCAGCTACGTACGTTATATTCTTCACTAATAATAGTTGAATTTGTTTTTAAAAATAATATATTTTTTATTTTTTAAACTTTATTTTTTATATTACTATATCAAAGCAATTTAAAAATATAATAAAATTTAAAAACATGGTACCAAAAAAAAAAATATTTAAATTTTTTCTACCATCATATACGTTCATATCTAAAACTTTCGAATAATTCTCTCAAAACAACATGTTTTGACATTTTCCTCATTTGAGAAATAATGATAAAAAAAAACTAAAATGAAAGATAAATTCACTGCACACATAGACTGAGATTATTATTCACTGTTATAGTGTTATACCGTTTTGCCCTTCTAAAATTTTTTAAATCTTGTGTTCATGTTTTTTTTTTTTTTTTTTTTATCTTTTCATCATATTTTTTTTATTGTTATTATAAAATTGAATGAGGAAAATTTAGTATTTTACTAAACATAAAATAATATTTTAATGGAAAAGTTTTGGGTGTGTAGGAGGTGTCTACGTCATTTTGATGACGCAAGCAACATTTCTCGGTAACCAAAATATCTCATCCACCTTGTCATTGGAATCTTCATGGTTTCCTTTTTTTTTTTTTATCATAACAAAAGAGGTGACACATTTTGTTGCTAATAGTGCTTTTCCTTTCTCTTTTCTTTTTTTTCCTCTCGAAAATCATGTTGGTTGTTTAAGTTTTCGAATTATCCTTTTAGTTGTTGATATTTCAAGTCTGGTCCTTATTGTTTTTATTTTTAATTTTTATTCTTGACTCTATTGTAAAATTTTTATTTGTTTTCAATTTCATCTTTCAATCCCAATTTGTTATGCATTTTATTTTCAATATGGTTCTTATTCTTTTAATTTCTAATTTTTTTCTAAACTTTTTTGTGCAATTTTTATTTGTCTTTAACCTCATTATTCAATCTAAATTTATGATATATTATTTTCTCAATTTGATCCTTAATCTTTTGATTTCAAATTTTTTTCTTTGCTCTTTTGTAAAATCTTTATTTGTTTCAATTTCATTTTTCAATCATAGTTTGTGATTTATTATTTTTTTCAATTTACTTTTCACTCTTTTGATTATTTTTTTCTTTTGTTAAATTTTTTCTTTTCAATTTCACCAACCATTCAAGAATTTATAGTTGTCATCTATTTCAATTTTGATTCTCATTCTTTTAATTGCTATATTTGGTTTTTAAATCCTTTTGTATAATTGATTTTTTTTTTGATTTTATCCTTCAATATTTAATTGATTGGGAATTAAATCTTATAGTTTTTCTAGATATAGTGCTTCTAGTCTAATGACTTTGATCATGAATTTGAAAAGTTGATACTGGTTGACATCGTTTTTTTTAAAGATCTTATTTTCTTTTTTTATTCATCATTCAACTTTTGTTTTTTTTTTTTTAAAAAAAGCTTTGTGATCTTCATTATTTTTTTATCAGATTAGTTTAATCTCATTATTTGGATAGCGGGTTTGATGAGTTAACTCAGGTTGATTCGCTCTTTATTGTCTAGATTACAAGTTTGTCATGCCAATTCGGTTTGACTTGAGCTACTTTTGTTGTTTTTTTTTTTAATTTTGTCTTTTCATACTTAATTAGCTAAGAATTGAGTTGCATTGTTTTTTTGAAAAAAAAAGTTTTTTTCTAAGTTATTGTAATTACTTTTTTTTTTAAATAATCGATTTATTATTGTTGTTTATTTTTATTATCCAATTAAAATAAAACTATCTTATTTGATTCAAGTTTGCAACCCGAATCACACTTTTTTTCTTTATTTAAAACATACTTGAACAAATCTTTATTTTTTTTTTTAAAAAAGTAATAATCCAGGAAAAAAACTAGAATTTTCTTTAATGTAAAATAACAAACTTTCCACCTAATCTCTTATTTTCTCACGTGAAGAGACGATGTTTCGATTTGTCCAAAGCCCCAAAATGGCAGTGTACAGATCATAAATAGAAAGCCCTAAGAAGTCAAGGAAAGCTGGGTCGACGAATGTTTGCCACGTTGATTCAAATGTACTAGCCCGCGTTGCTATGTTCTTCAGATTTGTGAGAATAGACTTTTTTTTCAGTTCTGCGTCGTCGAATTTTCTTTTGTGATTGTTTTTGTTTTTAAAATTAATTATTCTTTTCAATTTCATTTTTTATTAAGAATTTATAATTATCTTCTATTTCAATTATAGTCATTATTTTTTTTAATTATTATATTTAGTTTTTGATTTCTTTTGTATATTTTTCAATTTTTTCCTTTCATGTTTTATTGGTTGGCACTGTACTTTGTGGCTTTTTAAATATAGTGCTTCTAATCTAATAATTTTGGTAATGAGTTTGAAAAGTTGACGCTGATTATTTTTTTTAAAAGAATTTTGTGATTTTTATTATTTTTAATCGGGTTATCTCAATCTCATGACTTGGATCACGGGTTTGATAGATTAACACAGGTTGGTTCGTTTTTTATTGCTTATTATGCTAACTTGGTTTGACTTGGACTGTTTTTGTTATATTTGTTTTTGTCTTTTCATATTTAATTGGCTAGGAATTGACCTGTATTATTTTTTTCTTTTGAAAAAAAGTTTTTTTTTTAGTTATCGTGATAGCTTTTTTTTTTAACTTTAAAAATTGATCAATTTACAATCTTTTTAATTTCTTATTATCTAATTAAATAAAATTATCTTATTTCATCCAGTCAGTTGTTTAATCTGAGTAACCATTTTTATTATTTAAAACACATATTTTCTTTTATAAAAGAAAGTAATAATCCAGGAACGCGTGGTAGCAAGAAACTAGGCCTAGTTTTCTCTAATGCTCTAATAACTCCCAATATATATATATATATATATATATATATATATCACTGAACCTAAAATCAATATAGAAATTTTCTTCATCACTATGTAAAGATGAGAATCGTGGCCCTATTTGGTGAGCCATATCGAACTTGCCAAATGAATAAATGTAGCAGATCCAAAGCCTTTCTCGAGCTATATATCTCGTGAATCATTAATTACTACGGTTTTGCAACATGCATTGCTCGAGCTAGCGATCCGATACAATTTTTTTTGTTTTTAAGAGAACCTTCTGTACTGTCTTCAAGATTGATAAGCAGAAGAAATCAAATAACTTGGAAAATTCAGTGTTTGTATTATATGATGGTTTGCACCTGTGGATGACGTACGTATCTTTGAATGATGCATCGATCCTCAAATGACCTAAGCTCGTTGAACTGTGACTAGAAGGGGAGTGGTGGAGCAGCCATTATTGTCAAATGGAAGCTCAACTGCAAAACAAGAATACTGTGGTTTCTTGTTCGTCGTCGTTGGATCTTCAAAGAAAGTTGCTGGCTGGAAATGTCAAGAGCCTACAAGGACCTTTTCAAATTTGTACGCGTATACAAGTCAGCACTCTTGTTGGGATTTGCCTTTTGATGCAATGAATTTATGTATTTTGTGCATTGCTCGGAAGAACCACTTTTTATATACAGATAGTTGAATGTTGAAACAAAGAGCAGGAAGCTGCCTTTCTAGCTTTCCACGTTACTTGGGGAACACATCCACGTGGAATCGTTGCCTTCTCTTTGATTTGGCTAAACACACAGCTGGTTCTTGAACACAGACAGAGCTGGTTGTTGAACTCCTTCATTAATCTCTTAAATGTGTTCGTGTCTGTCTGTGTGTGATATGGTTTTGTACGCTAGGCTCTGTTTCTGAAATTGTTTTTTATTTTAAAAGTGTTATTTTTTTATTTTAAAATAGATTTTTTTAAATATTCTTAAATTATTTTGATGTGCTAATATTAAAAGTAATTTTTTAAAATAAATAAATATTATTTTAGTAAAAAACACCAACTAATTACCTAACTAACGAATTTCTAAACACCCTTTAAATAACTGACATTTTCTTATGTAACCAAACCACCCTTTAAACGCGTAAACTACCACTCGGAAGAAAAGGTTAGTTCAACAATGTAAAACAATACACAAGTCAAAAGGGGCCAAATAAATAACATATTTACGAAGTTTGGCATAGAGGCATTCGTTCTAGACGCTTCCTTTTATTTTGTATAGAATATCTTACTAGAAAACTGCTTAATGTAAAAATATCTTAAAATTAATTTAAGATTTTATTTTATTTGTTGAGAAATTTTCAGTTTACAGTAAAATCTATAAAATATTTTATGAAAAATATAATTTATTATCATTTTTACCATCCCACCATTCTAATAATAATAATAATAATAATCAATTCACCTTCACCACCATCACATCAGTTTTTTATTATCACAACAATTATCACTTCCACCCTTCCAATAATTATATTGTCTCCATTCCATCACTTTCACACCTTTTATATTTCTATTTATCAAATATATAAAAAAAATGTTTTATGTAAAGTATTTCATTGGAAGAGAATTTTGATGTAAATAAATTCCTTGTAAACTATATATTGATGGTGTAACCGTGCTCAAATTTTTTTAAGAGATAAACTAATTGGCCTAGGATTTTTACTATTTCTATTACCATGAATTTACTGTTTTTTTCTCATCTTTTGTTTTTTCTTTTCATAATCATAGTTTTTTTTTTTCGAGTTCAATCCTTTTACATTTATCTTGATTGAGAATTGATTTTATATTTTAGTTAAATTAGTTTAGTATCAGGTTCTTGGTGTTAGACAAAAAATCTTGATGGTGAGTTGATATTTGATTTGTAAAAATTAGTTTGGATTTTTCATTAGACAAATGATTAAAAATAAATGGACTAAAATTAAGCTTGAATTAAAAAGAAAACCTTTTTATGTTACAAAGAGGAAGGAAGCGCAAAAATCAAGAAAGAGAAAGAGGAGAGGAAAAGAAAGGAAAGAAAAATTGATTGTCACGGGGTTCATAAGCTACACGCGCCATCTTAATAGAACACCTATTACATCATTATTCCAATGGAATTAAGATAGTGTTTGTTTACGCGGTAGCTTCTGCTTTTAAAGCTAACCGCGTAAACATCATGTTTGGTAACCGCTGAAAACATAATTCAGTCTTGTGGGTCTCAGCAATTCCTGCGTTAAAAACGCAGGTTACTGAAAGCAGCTCTATGCTGCTTTCAGTATGGAGCGGAGAGCTCCACTATGCACTTTTAAGTGCATAGTGGAGACATGCACCACTATTCTCCACTGTGCACTTAAAAGTGAACAATGGAGATATGCACCACTGTTCACGTGAACAGTGGTGCATGATTTCGGTCGGATCGGGTCCGGTTCAAAGCTAAATACATTGTACCGGGTCCGATCCAGTAAAGAAAATTAAATTTTATTTGTAATTGTGTTTTATTGATGACATAACATTTGTAAAATTTGATCGCAATTCTAAATTTATTCCTGATTATATTTTACTTGATGTTGTTGCGCGCTTAAAAAACCAAGAAAACTATAGCATTGTCGGATGTATTTCATACGTGATGAAATTATAGATAGTTTAATTGAACAATAAAAAATATTTTATATAAAGTATTATTTATTTCATGATGTAATAACACTAGTTAAATTTATAATATTTAAATTAAAAATCATTAATATATATATTAATTATTTTATAATCTAAAATTTAAAAAGCAATTTTTTAACCAAACACATTAAACTACTTTTTGTTCAACCTCAATTTCAACCACAGTTTTAACCAAACACCTATTTTTTTAAACCAACCTCAACTAAAAGTACTTTTTATAAAACAACTTTTTTCAAACGACAACCACAACAGCTACCGCAATACCAAACACACTAAAAAAGGAGTACTTCTAAGGTCGGAGGAGACTTTACAGGTTTTTTTTAATGTGACAGCTTTTCTCACTTGCTGACATATATATTGCACGCGTCAGATTTTTTTTTCTTTCTTCGTTTAATTTAGTATTTAAATTTATAAATTATGAACCATAAATCAATTGAAGACTCACAATATTAATTTTTTTTATGACTTGAAGAAGAACACACCAAACAACAAATAAATTGTTTTGTTTAAATCTAAGCGAACAAAGGCTAAAATATATAATTTAAAAGAATTAAAGTGTTTTTTTTTCCTTTCATAGTCGATAATATTTGGGACATCAGGTGAACAAACTCTTCAAAGGGAGGTAAAGTATAACATTTATCTTCTTTTTTTTTCAAAGATTAGGTTTCGCAACATTCCGAAATCTCTCCACTACCAATTCGCACCGTCATTATTGAATTATTACGGCAACAATATGAACACATGTAAAACTTGAGCAAGCTATTTATCCCACTTCATCTCTTGATCTTCAAGCATGGCCTTCGCCGATAAAATTGTCTAGATGCATGAAAACATGTCTAAATCTTAAATTTCCAAGCATTCAAAGAGCACATCCCTAGCATGTAGAATGTGAAATGAAAGCAACCAACCAATTCCTAGGTGGTTTTTGTCAAATATTTTCAAAGTTGAAGCATTTTTGACTTTGACATACGAGTGAGATGACATGATAAACAATCCCTTTCCCCCTTGAAAAATAATCGAGTCCGCTTAATTTGAAGAAAGAAATTCTTGCTTAAAATGGTCTAATCGTGATGCAACACTTGACCACTAGGTCGAAAACAAGTGCCGTTTCGTTTCACCTCTTTATTTTTTTTTTCTTCATCATGTGGGAGAGAGTAAATATTCCTTCTTTAAGCCCGTGATTTTCTTTTTAGAGTCATATCTACCGTGTATGTTTGACAATGGTAAGTTTTTTTTTTATATATTTATTTTTATGTTTAAAAAGTGTTTTTAAAAAAATTAAAATTTTTTATTTTTTTTGTTATAAATTAATATTTTTTTGGTGTTTTCAGATATTTTAATGTGCTAATATTAAAATTAATTTAAAAAAAATAAAAAAAATATCATTTCAATGCATTTCTAAATAAAAAATATTTTAATGTATTTCTAAATAAAAAATACATTAAAAAATTACAATGCATTACTAAGGCAAACGTCATGCTTGACGAAAAGTGGCAGGAGACCACGAGCCAGATATGGCATGAATGTTGAAAATTTCCGGGAAATTCTATTAAAAGATGTCAAAATCTTCAAATTGTTTTTTATGCTAAGAATTGCCCTGCCCGGTGTGCTTCACTCCATTTTATGAGTGACGGCAGGCATGACGCTTAGTAATCTTGAGAGACACCGGCTACTTTTTAGCCCAAAAAGAAGAAATGACATGTTCTGTAATATTTATAAAAAATATAAAATTATTTTAATGGGTTGATGTTGAAAATAATTTTTTAAGTGAAAAATATTTTAAAAAATAATTGTTACTATATTTTTAAATACCCCTAAATGATAAGGAGAAAAAAAATATTAAGTAATTTCTAGTTTTTGAAAAGATGATAATTTTATATAAGTACTTACGTTTGTTAAAAAATCAATTTAACCCAAAAGAAACTTTTAGATGAGGTTTTAAGATATAATTTATATTATTTTCTAAAACGCCATCTCAAGTGAAAGTCTTTTGGGCTTGAAACTTGCACAGATTCACATTACCATGTGCTCAATTTTTATCAAATAAATAAGAATGATGAGATTCGAACTTGTGACTGTTTGGTCATCAAGGCTCTGATACCATGTTAAAGAACCATCTCAACCCAATAGCTTAAACTATTAGATAAAATTCTAAAATATAATTTATATTATTCTCTAACAACATGTAATTAATCCATTTTCAATAAAGATGTAATGTAACTCCTGTAGATGCTTGTAAACTTGATTATACAATTTCGATGTTGGATTTATAATCAAATAATTAATCTCAACATCTTTCTTCTTCTTCTTTTTTGTTCTAATAAAAAATAAAAGCTTGTGCACTAGGTGTACCAGTCGACAATCTTGGGTTGCAATAATCCTGCGCGAAAGCATGCTTGGTAGCTTGTATTAAATAAAAGAAAAAAAATATTAATTTGTAAAATACCCTACTGAAGTTTGAGCCAAAAAAAAAAAAAATACTGAACTTTGTGAAGAATTGGACTTCTATACTCATTTCTCTTCCTCTTTTCAAGCTAGTTTCCAAAATCTACACTCTTTCTTATTCATTATAATCAAATGCTATAAAACAAAAAATCAATATTTTTCCTTTAAACAAACCGAAACTGATGATTTTTCATTAATTACCAGCGCAATATTTTATATACTTGCCTTGTCGGTAATCTAAATTGCCATGACTAATTTCTGGAATTGTATGTGGTTCTATCGTTATGCGATTAATTCTCTTTTCTCAATCTTCTCCTATCTGGTTTTCCACGTGTGTTGTGTCCATAATAAAACTGTCTGCCACATGGTGAAAACCATTGCTCTATCTTGTACTTTTATTTAATAGTGTAGTTATGGTTATTTTCCAAGTAATTTTTCATATTAAAATACATATCAATAATATTTTTTTATTTTTTAAAAATTATTTTTGACATCAGCACATCAAAATAATTTGAAAACACTAAAAACATATTAATTTAAAGTTAATAAAAAAATAAAAAAATTTAAATTTTTTCAAAAATATTTTTTAAACACATAAATAAACAGGCCTGACTCTCTCTCTTTACATTTTGAAGACCCATCCTCTCTCATCCAATAACACACCATATCACAATAAAAGCTTTTTTTTTTGGTCTTTTTTTCACTCCATACAACGTTTGACTGCAATTTACAATTGATGGTCACTTATGTTTCCTATCGAATCATGAGGCGGGTTAAGAAATACAAATTTTTTGAAAGGGAAGTAGTATCTTTAATTGATAAGCTTAAAAGAAAAGAGCTATGTTAAAAAAATACAGTGATTTTGTTAAGAAACAACATGAAAGTTAAGCATCTAACCTCAACATGGGGAGGGCTAGCGTGCTTCTGCATCTTTGCTGTAGCAGCTGGTCCTGGAAGTTCTAAACCTGCTAAACACGTTTCTACTTTAATCGGAGGAAATTGGAGTTTGATCATTGAAATTAGACCTTGAAAAGTTTAATAGCTCAAATTAAAGGTTTAATTGTAAAAAAAAATTAAAATTTGATAGCCAGTTACGAGTTTGTTTGAAGAAATTTAAAACCAAGGACTGAATCATAAAAAGCACAAGACTTCAAGGGCTGAAATTGACCACATCAGGGATCAAATTGAAGAAAATTAAAAGTTTGATAGTCAATTAAGAATCTAAATGCACAAATTAAAAACCAAAGACCAAGATGAAAATGGTGCTAAATTTTGGGGCTGATAATTGAGTTTGGTAGAGGTAAAATTGCATGAAAAGTTTGAAAGGCAATATGGGTGGCAATTAAAAGTAATTGGAAGAACATTAACTAAAATGAAATCTTTCAGATCCCAAATTAAAACTCTAATTTGTAGGGGTTTAACCTAGACGACGCGTTGTTCACCCACTGTTCATCTCCTTATTTGACAGTTTTGGATGATTGAGTTGACACTTTCCAAAGACTCGTTATGGAGTTCTAGACCTCTAAATAGCACAATTTGTTTTTGCAAATAAAAGAACATTTCCTCTACACCTCCATTTCCATGAAATTGAACATTTACATCTCAATTCTTCTATAGAAGTTGTCAACATCTTATTCCTTATCAATCATCACTATAATTTCAGATTCTAAACTAATCGAGTTGGCATCTTTAGATAAATTAATGTGAAGTTACAGACTTTTAAAATAAACAAGGTTAGATCCAAATGAAATATATACACATTCTCTATCAATTTTAGGTAGTTTCTGATGACGTTTACATTGGAGTTACTTCGGCAAAGCCTTAAAAGTGATCAACCAAGTCAGTCTAGATTGTGACATTCATTTTTCAAAAACCACCTATTTTTTTTGTGTGTTCACACTTAAAGCTTCTTAAAGGGTTTTTAATTAATGACTTTAAAAACATAATTCATTTATTAAAAACAATATTATTAACTAGTTGTTTGTTGGTTCAACTAATGGCTTGCCGATTCATTTATTAAGTCATAGTAACCTAATTTCCTTTGTTACCCGTCGATCAATCTATCTCGTCTCTGTTTTTTGGTTATTTCAATTCATTTATAAAAATTGATTCATTTAGAAAAAAGCAAAGAAATTAGCAATATAAGCAAGAGATGATATTTTTTTTTTATCTTTTATTAATTTCTCATTTCTATGGTAATAATTGGGTGATTATTATAATTAATTTACTTTTAAAAAAATAATATTTATGTTTACATAATTCAGTTATATATAAAATAAAATAAATTTGATACGAAGAAAAAATCACTTTAAAGTCATAGAAAAAATCACTTTAAAGTCATTTTCTATGTTGATACTTGATAATGCATTAACCATTAATCAAATAAGTTAATGTGCCATAATAAAGTTAGAAATGACTTCAAAATGCAACTCGCAATAGTTATATTAATTTGACTCTCTAGAAAAGTGATTGATTTCCATTTAATTTCATAATAGAATTGATGGGTTTTTTTTTTTTTTTAAATTTACTGACATAGGCTGATGACATATATAGCATATTAATTAATAGCTCAAGTTGTAACTTTAACTATAACTTATATGATGATACTAGCTAGTTACAATTTAAATATCATAAAATTTCTCATATATTTTTATTTTTTGTAGTTAGGATAAATAAATTCAAGTTTTTATGTGGCTTTATTACAAGATCATATCACATTATAGTATAATCATAATGAGTTTAATGGGCTTAATTATTGAGACTCTAACCCAATACTATTTGAGATGGATTATTATTATAATTTGTTAAGATGTCAGACGTTGTTTATATTAAGGTTTGGCATATTTAATGGGTTGCAGTGATTTTAATTGTAAATAAAAAAAATGAATTGTGTGTTTAATAAAATAAATTATAAATTATATATACCAATAAATATATAAAAATAATTCTAACGCTCACCAAGAACTGAGCCAATAATGAAAAAAAAAAAAAATGAATATTAAGACATATTATTAATGGTCTGTCGAGTAAATAATTCAAACAATTTGAAAAGTAATTGAATGTAATCAGTGCTTTATCTAGTCATCTTTGACTTCTGGTATAAGAATTTTCACCGATCGACTATTTATTGGCTGTGTTGGTTTTGCATTAGTGTCTGGGTCCTGCAAAATGATCATGGAATGATGCCAGCTGCACAACATCAACAGTAGACAAAGCAATGAGAAATAATCAACATTCAGGGAACTAAATTCCCATATTTTATATATGGAAAATTAAAGATAGGGTTTCAAACTCACATCATGAACAGCTACACGCAGCAATCTCACTTGTTCTCTTGTCATGTACATAATACCAACAACAGCAACCTTTCCGATCCAGGCTTGCATGAACCATGTGTGCCTCTAAAGGTAGCCTATAGATAGATCAGTTACATGTGAAAGTTGAGTTCAATTTCTATGGGGAGAGAGAGGGAGATAAACTGGCAAATTAGAGAATTAAATACCTCTTTCCATTGATTGTATGTTCAGAAGGTGAATGCCAGTGGCAGTACCGTTGGAGTACATATTCAGTTCCATTTATTCCAATGCTTCCTGCACCACCCTCCCATTTCAGCTGCGTCCGCAAACAATGATCTGCTGATTTTGAAGGTATCTTGTTGCTTATAGGTAGATAAACGCATCTATGACATGGGTTTGAAAACAATTTTTGCAACTAATTATAAAGATATATAGCTGCAAGCCCGGAGAGATGGGATGATGATCATCTGTTGAAGTTGTATTAAGAGATGATACTTGAAAAGATATTCTAATATTATAGGTTCAAATCTTTCTTCCTTACCATCAGGTCAATAGGAGACTGCATTGATCCATGGCTACATGCACCCCATTCAGGGTGAATCCTTCCCCATTGGGGCAGGTCCCTTCTTACCATTTGGATCATAATTAAATTCTGTCTCGTCCTCTTCACCACAGCAAATGGAAAAAAAAAAAAAACAATTTACCAACTTATAAATACAAATCAGTCCCACTTAGTAACTAATACAATTCAAGAACTGCATGCTTCACCATTTGGACTTCAAAATTTTCTCTTAGGACTTGAGAAACCCTATTTCTCGTCTCTATAATTTAGAGATAATTTTCACAGTTTCAGAAACCTTTCTATTTTTCAGTATAAACTGAAAATCTCAACACTCTCATTCAATAGATCAATTAGGATATTGCATGTTGTTAAATTAATTGATATCAAATAGAGAAAGGAGGCTAAAATTCTGAATAATCTGTATATTATGAATGTTGAGTCTTAACCTAAATACAAATAAAGTATATATAGGTCAAACTGAAAGTACTATTCTACCCTTAATAAATAAGACTACATAAATATTATTTAACATCTCCCCTCAAACTCACGATGCGGCAGCCACAAGCATCGAGAGTTTGCCAACCAGAAAACAAAAACGAGAGATGGAATGCGACTTGGTAAAGAAATCTGCAATCTGCAAGAAAGAAGGAACAAAAGGCAAAGCAATGGTGCCATGTTTGAGATGATGACGAGTAAGATAACAATCGATCTCAATGTGCTTAGTGCGCTCATGAAAAACCGAGTTATGAGCAATCTGAATAGAACTCTAGTTGTCACAATACATAGGAGTAGGATGAGAAAAGAAAATTCCCATATCAGCAAGTAACCAACGTAACCAAACAATCTCTTTGGTAGTAGATGTCATGGCACAATATTCTGCTTCGGTGGATGATTGAGAAACAATAGATTATTTCTTGCTCTTCCAAGAAATAAGAGAATCACCTAAAAAGATACAGAACCCGGTAACAGACTTGCGATCTGTGGGATCACTACCATGATCAGCATCAGAGTATGCACGCAACTCCAAGGAAGAGGTGGGTGAAAGTAACAGACTCTGAAAAACTGTACTCCGAAGATATCGCAAAATACGAAGAACAACTGCCCAGTGAACAGTAGTAGGAGAAGCAATAAACTGACTAACAACATGAACAGCATATGCAATATCTGGACGAGTAATGGCGAGATATACCAAACTCCCAATAATAGTGCGATATAAAGTAGGATCTATCAAAGGTAAACCATCAGAAGAAGAGTATCTCGCGTTGACCTCAATAGGAGTATCTACAGTCTTGTTATCAGTAAGTCTAGCCCGCTTAAGAATATCTGCAACATATTTCGACTGAGAAAGAAGGTAACCTCTAGGTGAGTATGCTACCTCAATACCCAAGAAATATCGAAGATAACCCAAATCCTTCATTTCAAATCGTCTAGCCAACTCTGTCTTCAAAACTGAAATACCATCAATATCATCACCAGTAATAATCATGTCATCAACATATAAAGACAGAATGATATGACCTGCATCAGTGCACTTAATAAAAAGAGCAGAATCATGACTGCTAGAAACAAAGCCAAGAGATAAGATCACAATAGAGAATTTCTTAAACCAAGCACGAGGTGCTTGTTTGAGACCATATAATGCTTTCTTAAGCTTACAAACATATCCAGAGTCATGTGAAATACCAGGAGGGGGTGCCATATAAACTTCTTCTTGAAGATCTCCATTCAAAAATGCATTTTTAACATCAAGCTGAGAAATATGCCACTGACGAATCGAAGCTACGGTAATAAGAGTACGAATAATAGTCATTTTTGCAACCGGGGCAAATGTCTCCTCATAGTCCATACCATACTGTTGAGAGTATCCTTTTGCAACCAGCCTAGCTTTGTATCGCTCAATAGACCCATCAGAA
>Ga0325414_1001409_pt1 | contig 23102 bp, 13 predicted proteins | sample PopdelMetagenome_8_FD_206183 | JGI IMG/M metagenome (GOLD analysis project Ga0325414, IMG submission 206183) | Populus deltoides microbial communities from Bellville, Georgia, United States - Leaf-PdKOR-R3 | ecosystem: Host-associated > Plants > Phyllosphere > Phylloplane/Leaf | place: USA... | reverse complement strand
GGGTGAAGCAAACTATGTGATTGATATCAAAATCATTAGGACTTATCTAAAAGGCTTTTAGATTTATCCCAAGAGATTTACATGAAATATATTCTAGAATGATTTTTTATGCAAAATCGCAAATTCATAGACACATATGTCACAAAAAGCAAGAACTTGAGTCTTAAAGATTTCCCTAAAACTTTGGAGGAAAAGTAGAAAATGACCCATGTAACCCCATATTTTTTAATAGGATTTGCACATTTTCAATAATTATGTTGGTGAAAAATAAGGATTATATATATAAACCTCAAACTCATTGTTTTGCAGTCGCATTAGCTTATGATAATGGTAAACAATTTAAATAAAAAATTAAAAAAAAAAATAACAACACACTTTAGAATACACATAATCATATTCCCATAACAAGGCATTCACCATTCCATTTCACTAATCTTACAATCTATATATATCATTGCTTTCTTAATATACATATAATAACTTATTTTATCATATTAACTAATTTTGCAAACTTTTTCTCAAAATAAAATAATCATCAAAGATCTTAACACGGTCTCAAGATACCGTGGAAAGATAACAAAACATCTATAGAAGATTTCATGAGAATTTTAATTTCTTCAACAATCTATATACTTTACGAGCTACATGTATAGTTTTTTTATTATTTTTTTCAAAATATATTTAATAAATAATTAATATAAGATATATCTATTTATATCTTCTTTAAAATGCCTATATTTTATGTCATTTTAAATAAATATAAAGGTCCTTATAATGGAAAGAAATGATATATTTATGTAACAAAAACTATTTCTAAATTAAAAGTAAAATTGACTAATTATATATATATATAAAAACTATTTCTAAATTAAAAGTAAAATTGACTAATTATAAAGTGGTCTTCGAAAGAGAGGAAGGAGTCCAAATAAAGATAGGACTGCGGGGAAATTGTAATTTGCGAAATTTGTATTGGAGGCTATAAAAAGAGATGCATGCCTTGTTACTTGAAATGAAATTCACCAGACTTGGATGATTTCCTATATCCTAGCTAGGACTACTATACAGTCCTTCATCCATATTATACAGTCCTTCATCCATATAATTAGTAAATGAAATGAGAAAGTCACGTGAAACCTCTCAAGGCTTCCCCACAAGACAATTTTTAGTGTTGTGCCAACACATGTAGACTCGTATTTGCCATCAATCTAACTCAACAACGCTAACTAATAGCCATTTTATTTTAGGCTATAAGCCCTGATCTTTCTCTCCATCTAATTCCTTGCAATCTCTAAGCGTATATAAGCATGCATTCATACATTAATTGTTGCCAGAATTCATACTTTCGATAGTAGAAAAACAGGTTTCGATTGCAAGCAGGTAGACTGATCTTGTTTTTGCTTGCATTTACACGCTAGATCAGAAGATGATGAAGAAGATGAAATGCATGCAAAAATGGGGGGATGTTGCGCCAGCACTCTTAATATCTCGACAGAGATCACGCTCCTCTTTTCCAAGACTGGATACCATTATCGAAGAGGGATCTGGAAACAATGGAGTTGTAGCCATGCCCAAGAGAGTGTTGTTTCTTCTTCCTATTGTTGCTTCTTTGATCTCATATTTCTTGATGCATGGTCGTTATTTCAGGTGAACATGTAATTTATAGGCACATGTAATGACTTTTGTATCTTCGTTATGATACTTGATGTATTTTATGCGTGCCTTGCCTTGCATGTTTTGAAATTTAATTAGTTTAATGGCATCATCGTCCTTTTTTTTAATATTAAAGTGGGTGTTTGGATCAACTTGTGTATACCTCGATTTATCTCAATTAAAAGCTCTAAATTTAATAATCATGTAAGGCTCTAGTGGTCCTGAGATTTATAAAACTCCAACTGATAATCTCTAAAAAAAACAAACCTAAAGCCTAATCAATTGAGCTACACCTTTAAAATTGACATCATCTTCTTGTCCTTTATAACATTGATGATGAATTAAGTTTCTAACATCCTTCCCTGTAAATGGTAACAAAAAAAAATCATCTCAAAATTAAAAAAAAATAAAACAAGACCGATTTGAAAAAACTTATTAAGTCAAATTTGTTGGTTATAATTTAACTTGTTAAGTAGAGCAGATTACATTAGATCAACTTTAACATGATTTAATTTAAAGCTTAAGTCATGCAATGATCACATCATAAAACCAAGCTAAATTGATAAGAAGAGGAAAACTATGCTAACAAATTATTTTATTTCCATTGAATTTTAATTTTTCACTTTCTCTTAAAAATTAGACATATAATTAAATTAAAAAATTTAAATAGCATAACACAACAAGAACATGTATTTTTATTTGCATTTATCTATTAACTTATTAATTTAATCTTTGGTTATCGGTGACCACTCTTTTTATTATTTATTGACGTAAATAAACTATGCTTTTCAATTGAATTTTAATCTTTTTACTTTTTTAAAAAATATATTATTATATAATTAAATAAAAAAATTTAAATAGCACATTATTACATGATAAGAACATGTTTCTTTATTTACATCTATTACTTAGCTTCAAAATTCGGTTTTTGTTATCATTAACCACATTATTTAGTATTTATTATTTATTTACACAAATAATTATGAATTAATTTTATTAAAAGTACACAAAATTTTCTGTTCATATTTGAAATTTTCCTTAGTTTGAAAAAAAAAAAACCTTATTAAGGCCTGCATAATCTTTTTGTTTTTGTATGTTAAAATCAACTTTTGATTGGTCCGCAGTGGAGCGGCCCGTCACTAAAAGTTTATGGTAGATGTAGGCAGACACGTGTATAAAATGTGATGAGCATCAGATATCACTCTTTTCTTTTGAATCACCCTCAAGCTCCTTGTGTCTGTCCTAACACATTTTCAAGTTGTTCAGCAATTTCAACACAAAATACACGACGACTACAATTATCATTTAATAATCTTAAATTGGAAAGCATCGTCACCTCTTCAACTAGAAAGGTCTTTTCCACTCCAGGATGATAAAGTTTTGTCCACACAAGGCCTGTCAGAAACCAAAAAAGAACCGCCAAGGACTCTTTAGTACCTGCATCGAGCATCTATGAGATTAGTGTCTGGTTATTAAATCATCAAACTGGACTAATGTATATGTAACTTGTTAATGCTTGCAAGCTCCAGCAAATTAGTTGCCATCACATTAATGGAAAATCTTGGCAGAGCACACATCTTGAGTCAAAATGTATAGGTAGCAGACATAAACAAGGCTATGCTGCCTAAGAAAACTACAGTGCCATTGTTTAAATATAACATTTTCATAACAATACAGCATAGCTCGCCACAAATATCCATACAAAATTCCAAGTTGTAATAATACCATAAGAAATGCTGAACACTAGGTAAATGTTTTCAATGATTTTTGCACGTGGAGAAAGGAAACAGACAGAAAAAATGAACCTGAAAATAATTATTGGACAAATGAGGTGGTAAATAATGCAGCTGACAAAGAAGCCCAACACAAAAAGGGAGATATTTGGGAGGAAAATTCGTGATAATAATATTTATAAGAACCGTTACAACTAACATGTATATTGGATGAATTTCTAGTAAGTATCATATATAAAGGTGAGATGATCAAATTAGATCCCCATATTAAGTTTTGCACCAAAAATCAGGCATCGAGTGTTAAAGAAAATTGAGAGTATGTCATAAACATTCTTCACAAGCCTCAAGTTCGAGTCAATGATTGCTTAGTTTTAGTGTTTTGTTGTGAAAATGAATATACAAAAATTTAAAGGAAATTGGTCTGGGAATAAGTTACTACCTTGAATTTTTCATATGAAGCAACAAGAAGACAATTGAGAGGATTATAGAAGAACCGCCAACAAAGATGTAGGCAACTCCAAGGAAGTCATTCCTTCCTCCTAACCAACTTGATGTTGAAAGAACAAGCTTCTTTTTTCCTCCAAAGCTGTACGTGTTATAATTGTTCATTAGATGGACCGCTATAACATCATCTGCCTCCAAGTCCTCTTCAATTCTACCATACAACTTGCGGAAGCTAGGAAGAGCAGCAGTGCGCATCCATACAATGAGATCCTCTTGATCACTTAGCTATTAATGTAGCAACAACCCCATCAACAAATGCCAAGCAAGAGAAAGGAAAGAAAACGAAAATACAAGACTTACTTCATCTGTAACAGTATATTCAGAGAATGATTTAGAACCAGTAGACTATATTTATGTGAGACATTCTGTGAAAGATGAATCAGACAACCTAGAAATTTTCTTCATATCATATCCATGTGAGACAATTGTTGCACCTAGGGTAATACTGAATAAGGGATATTGAGATGCAGATGTAGGGTACAATCTGGAGACAGGTGCACTTTCATTCCCCATAAAAAGACATGAAAAATCAATTCAATCAAGAAATGATTTAACATTCCCTTTCTTGCATTGACAATTTCTATCATAGATATTCAGCACAATTTTAAAAAAGCATCGTGCAATTTTGCATAGCTGCTACTTTTATCAAAACATTAAGCCATGTAATGTGGATAAGAGATCAGTTAAAAGAATGAAGATCCACTTGCTCTAGAATACAAGCAATGAAGGCTATGAATAAAAAAGTGGTATAGCAAAGTTATGCGAAAGAGAATGTTGCATGGAAGGTGTTCCGTGGTGGTAATATGTTCAGATAATAAATTATGGATAGAGCAAACTAATAAAAAGTAATAAACTGTCAATACATACAGGGATATGGGGATCTAGTTTCCCACCACCGATCAAGGTTCCATTCTGGAAATTAAGGGGATATACATGCTTCCCAAATTTGCTATCACGATCACTCTCCCATGCAATATTCCTCCTATTGATCCTCAATTCTTTTGTTCCACGAATAAATGTGTACGTGTCATTGAACAAACTCCATGCTATCAGCCCACAAGGGACAACAGGAAGACCATTATTGAACTCTTCAGGTTCACAGGAACTTGTATTGTTGGACTTAAGTCCATGTAAGAGTTGCTGATCACTTCTACTTTTCACATACCTGGAATGTATCCAGGAGTTAATGATGCAAATTAATGACATCAGGATAACAATGGAGAAAAGCAAGCAGCAGAGTTTTCAAGCGAGCCACCATGAGAAGCAATGCTATAAGGCAATTATATAAAATAATAACGCCAGACTTCGAAACAGACTTGCGAAGGGATTTCTTCAAAAGCTCCCTAAAACAAAATAGATGCACAACTAGCTTACTAAAGAACTTAACTGCAAAGGCAGAGCTACTAACAGTACACATTGAACAGAATGATGGGTATACAAGAAAAGTAACAATAACAAAGAAAGAAGAAGAAAAATCATTAACTAAACCAAAAATTCAGAAATAGCACTACATTGGAAGTAAAGGAAAGAAATCTCACCTTCGGTGATTTTGATAGTAATTGTCAAGCTGATAATAGATATAAATTGGAGCTTTCATATGCTTGCGCACCTACATAACAAGGTACAAAATGAACAAATGGGAACAACAATAGAGGAGATATGAGATTTCAATGGAATCCATGGTTACATAAATAAAATAGATTTTTCAGACTGAAGTCACTTGCAGACACAGTCTTTTCAAGCGTGGATGTATATATATAAAAACCTGGTTTGTTAACGAATCACTGCATAGCACAAAATCATGTTTCCTGAGATTCATAAAATTAGAAACCACCAAAACTTCCATTTACAAAAACATGTTAGAAGACTGATGACAGTCAAACATGCTTCATGCAGTGTAAGTGGCAAATAAACTCAATCACAAAATGGAACAAGTGAAACCCATATCATGCAATGCCTCATTCATGAAAATAAACAATAAATAGAAGAAAAGAAAAGGAAATTTCAGAATAAGTGACAACTACATGTTTGTGGGGAAGCACCGTACAAAGCTTTGCAAATTTTAAGAGCAACAACTGCAAAATCGACACAAATTGAAGATAAATTTAATGTGGAAACAGAGTCTGACCTTGAGGATCCGAGAGCAGTTTTTGGGAAGAGAGGTATCTTTGATAAAGGACACTTTGTTGCTTCTAAATGCCCCAGGAACACATCCCGAATCATAGCGATCAACAATTTCAACAACCTATAAGAAAACACCAATCAAAAGAAGGAAAATAAAAATCCTAAACAAAGCAAAGGGATGAAATGACAGGTAGCGAGAGTAGTTACAGTACGAGAAGCACAAAGAGTGGTAAGTCCAATAGGAACGAAAATAAAACCAAGCACCAAAAAAGAAGTAATAACCTACAAAAACAAAAAACAATATCAACACTTGAAAAAGAAAAGGAAAGATTCACACACAAATATCTGGTGGTTGTAGATAACTGAGACTCACACAGGATGGCTTGAGGACTGGCTTACATGCTGGGAGATTCTGCTGTTTAAACTTATTCAAAGCTGTCAGCAAATACACAGATAGTTTTATGAACAAAATAATTCGCTTATTTCCAATATATTCAATTTCTTAAGAAAATAAACATTACAAATTGGTGAATCTATTGGAATTGTTCGAACTGCTGGGGAGCTTGGTCTGCCCAACTCCATCAAGGATCCTGCTATAATTTGTTTCCGGTGAAAATCAAAATAAAATAGTGAGAAGTTGGATCAAGCACCGTGCAAAGCAACCAAATGAATCGCAGAGGAAGAAATCGAAGAGGAGGAAAGTGGGAGTTGGAATGAATTATTTCTGGTTAAAAGGGAAAAGAGAAGGGCATGCATGTGCGTGCGTGTGAGGGAGAGATTGCTTCCCTTCACGAATTTGGAATCATCGATTCTCTCTCTCTCTCTCTCTCTTCTTGTTGTCTTGTTGTCTTGAGTCTTTCTCACTTATTTGGTTGGTTGACACTTGACAGCATTTCCATTTTCTGAAATTTCATATTCCACACAATAAATAAAACATGCATACCTTCTGCTCAAAACGCTCTCCGCCCATTTATTGCGTCAAATTTGTTTTTAATTTTGGAAATTTCGACCTCAATATATATATATATATATATATATATATATATATATATATATATATATATATTTGAGTTTATTATAATGTAGTTCTTTAGCAAAAAGTAATCAATAATCCTCGTTGTTTAAGAAATTATTACTTAATCCCTATTCTTTTGTATTTATTTATAACTTGATCATTTTCATCTATTTCATGCTCCTTTTCATTTCATTTTTTATTTTAAAAAAATAGAAAAGGTAAAAAAAAAACAAGTAAATAGGATAGAAAAATTAAGGGAAAAAGAAAGCAATTTTTTGGAACAAACTACAATTAAATTAAACATGATAAACAATAATTAAAGAACTATTTGATTGTTTTTTATACTACAAGAATTAATTTATTTATTTGATAACTACAAGGACTAAATTATAACTAGAGTTTTAGTAGAATGCAAAAAAAAAGAAAAAAGAGGTGCATTTTTTAAAATTTGAATCTTCTAACTTAAATCTATGATGCCCCATGTACATAAAAAAAATATATGTATTAAAAAAATACTAAAAATGGTAAACAAAATTATAATAATAAATCTGGATACAAACTAGATAGAAATCATCTTTATATATTCTTTACATGTATGAATCCTTTGATTAATAATTATATCCAAATCTTGAATTATATATGCTTAATCTTTAGTATTGCTTTGGATATAGAAATTTTCATATAAGCTTGAAAGCTTTAAAAATGCTACACCTATTTAACTTGATTTTATTTTACAAAGAAAGGATTTTGATTTGAATTTTAACTCTTACTTGTTAGGACTTTCAAGTGTCTATAATTGATCTTTAGTCTTTTGTTTTTTTATTACAATTTATCTCAAAATTATTTTAATTAAATATATTTTAGAGAAATTATTATAAAAATCACTTAAAATGCTTTAGTCAATAGGGTATTGTAAATCCCTCAGAAAAATTTATAAAATTAATGAGGGGAAATTTTACTAAGTGAAATGAATATTTAATCTAGAAGGGATGATGATAGATGGAAGAAATGAAAATAAATGTGTTTATAGAATTAGAAAATAATTTCATGAAATGATAAGGAAAATGAGGAATAAATTTTAAGATAAGAACTACATGAAAAAGTATTGGTGCAAACCTCAAGTAAAAATCAGTAATGTTACTGTGAAACGATAATTAGTTCGTAGATGAAATAAATGATGAAAAAAATGAATTGATCATGTCTATGCCATCAATTGGGCCTAATATAAGGTCAAAATTGAAGAGGATCAAAGATGAAATTAATGGGCTAAGTTCAGAGATTTGAGTTAAAAGGAGCTAAATTTGTCACACTAGACCTTTGGCTACTGTTCGACTGATAACTCGAGCTTCAAAGGAGTTTTATTTCAATTCTAGTTCGATTGAAAAGTGGACCTATGTACTTCATCTGGACGAGATAGAACGACATGTTAGAAGTTGGGCTTGAAATCAAATTCGGACTGTAATTCTAGTATTATCCAGTTTTATGATATCAAACATAAATATTGATATGATAGTTGTAGTAGGCTTAGATTTTATAGTGATCCTCCTAACATGTTTTTATACCATAGGTTAAAACTTCAAAGAAATAAGAGTTTGAGAAGGCCTTATGAAAATATTAAAAGTTGGACTGAAATACAAGAAAATAAAACATACACAATTTAAAAGGGTAAAATAAACTTTAGCAAAAAAATACAACCCTTTTTCCTTTTTATATTTTAGCATGGGTTGCCAAAGAAAGGGGAAAATGAAAAAAAAAAGGAGAGAAAAGCTAAGTTAAACACTAGAATCCTTGAGAGGGAGTATGAGATTGACATAAAAGGTGAGGGAATGATAGATTAACATGATATAACACAAAATCTAAAGAGAAATCAAGTGAAAGAGATGAGAAGAAGAGAGATAAACTCTTGGACAAAGTGAAAGGAAAGAGAGGGGTGGAAGAATTTTGACTAGTTATGATTTGAAGCTCATTTTATCACCATGTAAAGAGTTTTAGACTTGATTATACAAGTTTAAGTGAATACGAATGGAATTAATACTTGATTTCATGAATTTGAGTTGGGATTATTATAACACTACCCACATACTCAATATATGAATACATAAAATAGCCAATAATATGTCATATAAAAATCACACACACACACACACATATAGTCTCAGGTGTACCCATTTCCACTTGTAATGCACTATCTATAACTAGCCACATAAATTTTTCAATCAAACAATAACATACAATTTTTTCAATAAATTGATATAGTAGAAGCACTTAAAATAGTAAAACATCGCAATCTTATAATTAAAATAAAATGATGAAATCCATTGACATTAATAAATATTTACTATAATAACTTAACAATCCCCGTAATTCAACAAATAAGTTTATTATAATTTTCTAAAAAGTAGTATGATTAATATAAAATATAAAAATCCTATAACTAATTGGAAACTGATAAAGTCCTACAACTAAATAGTGTTTGATATAATTAATGATCATTTCTTTCTTTCAATTGGCTTCTATTCCTAAGGTGGATGTCCAACACCTTCCTAATCTCTACTAATGCGACTAACCATAAATTCCATATTATCCCCCCACTTGTAATCAATACATTAATTTTATGATCAAGTCTTCATTTTCTCATGATTGATTTGATGATAACATTTTTGAGTCTCCACTTTTGTGGCCAACTTCCACTCATAAGAATGCATCAATCTTGCCCTTTAAAGAGCTTCAACCTTAGCCCTCACACATGTGGTTATCTATTTTGCATAAAAACCATATGCACTTATTTCTGTAAATTCTATTTTAATCAACTAAGCCCTATTAATGGGGTTGACTTTTCATTCAACAACCGAACACATATTTAAACAAATCTCCACATTGAGATTTCATAAGTACTTACCGTCCACAACAAATATTATACAAAATCAACAATCCTTTTATTGGAATTAGTAACTTATAACAATTACTATAAAATTTAAGGGGTTTTAAGGTGACAAACACCTATATGTTCCTTTCGCTGATCTTGTTTCACTTTCTTGAGATCTCATAATTGATGCCTCACCTGTATCACATCAAGTCTCATATCACATTCTCTACTTAATAATATTAAGAACACGCTACTCAATATTCTTTTAACAATTAAGTTATTTGTTACTCATGAATACATGTACCCTTACATCATTACACATAATTTTTTAACTTAACATTCCAATATATGAAATGTTATCATACAAGTTATTTCCATGCATACACACTTAATATGTTTTCTTATCCACATAATAATCATCCATATTCCTTAAACAACCTAAAAATTTTGAATAAAAAACAAGAAAAGACAAAAATACAATATCGAACTACCATAAAACAGTAGCCAAAATGGTATTGCTATTTTGAGAAACAGTCTGACCATTTCTTGAATCGATCTAGCCATTTCTTAAAATAGCTAGCCCGATTTGGCTACTGGAAAATTTTTCTCTTATTTTTTTTCCTAGTTGAAACTTCATCCCTGAAATCTTGAGTTTTTCATTCCTTTCAAGATCAACTCATACTCATGCAAATTTCATGCTTAGTACACCAAATGATGGATTCTTTAAGGAGATACATTCAATTTCTACAAATCCTTAAAATTCAAAAACTTAAGAAATTAAATCTTTCACCAGACTTTCATGCAAGCAACAACATATATTTCATGTAAGATGTCCCGTTAACACTTATCATTCATAATTTGCAACAAAGAACATACAAGAAACCTTCATTTTGGGGTTATATCCTAAAATCTTTGCAAAGAACATATTTTCTCCAATTTTTTCATAAACCCTAATTTTCTAAAGGATTGGGGATTTTGCTTTCTATCCCACAATCTCATCTCAAAGTATATTATTTGGGTTTAATAGACACTTTACCTTATTTCTTGAACTTAATTGAACCCTTTTTGAATAAGTTCTTCAGACTAAATTTCTTTTCCTTTCTTTTCTTAATCTTTCTTTGAGTTTTTATTTCCCTTTATTTTGTTCATGATTTCTGGCTTATGTAAAGTTTCACTTTATAAATCTCCCTTTATGTGTTTCTCTCAATTTCTTGTTTTAAAGTGTTTTCTTTAAGAGACTACGGTTAAAAAAAAGAAGTTATCTCCCCTTCCTTTTTTCTTTTAATTCAAAACAATAACTCTCTTCCTTTTAAGAAAGACTTTTTTTATTCAAAACAATGACTATCTTCCCTTTAAGAGAGGTTGCTACTTTTTTTTTTCCTTTAAAAAAGATTTAGAGTTCATTCTACTCACCATCTAAATCTTTTCTTTCACGTCTAACCCTATATTTTTTTTTTTACAATTTCAATCTTCCTTTTTTTTTATTTTTTTATTTTTAGACCCTTCAAAGAAAATACTATTTATTTCGTATTATTCTTCTTATAATAAAAACTTAGGGTTTTACATTCTCCTCTCTTAACAGAAATTTCGTTCCTAAAAAATAGTTTTTCTTACCTTAATCATCAAATAAACTTGGTTTCTTTCTCTTCATCACATCATATCTCTCCTACGTTTCTTTTTTAATTTGAGAGTTGCTTTATAACACCCTTACTAAAGGAATTTTCTTATTTCTTAACTCCTTGTCTTTTATCCATAATCATTATCAGCTTCATTTCCACTATTTGATTATCTCGGATCTCTATTGGGACTTATGGCAATAGATGCGAAGGGTCCACCATGGCCTTCCAAAGTAATGATACATGAAACACATCATGCACCTTTGACATCATAAAAGGTAATTCCAACTAATAGGATGCTGGTCTAAATTTTCCTTATAACTTCCAACAAACCAATATACCTCAGAGCAAATTTACCCTTCATTCTGAATTGAATGATATTCTTTCATAGGGTAACCTTTAAAAACACTCGACCCTTTATCTCAAACTCCATTGATCTTCTTTGATTGTTAGCATAGCTTTTTTATCCGTCCTAAGCCATCTTTATTCTTTCCTTGATAACTTTAACTTTATTTGTAGTAATTTGTACCAATTCAAATCCTAATAGTTTCTTATCATCTACTTTGTGATTTCTGCAACAAATAAACTCATTCATTATCAATTAGTTATCTTAACTCGTTATATATAATATTTATGCTTGTGGTTAAAAAAATGGATGAATTAAATTATTAAATAAATTAGTGTGTTAATTGCCTAGTGAAATGAAATAAAACTAGATTATGTTTTGTATGAGATTGTCCATTTTATGATGAACAAAGTGTTCGAACTTCCTAAAAGTAGAACACAAACAATTTTAATATGGTTCGACAATTGCTTACATTTATAGAGCTGCTAATTTTATTTTTTCAAAGAAAAATCATAATTTACAATGGAAAAGAAGAACTCTCTTCTCTCCTTACCTTACACACTCTTTTCTCTCAATTTTAATGTTTTAATTTTCAGCTTGATTGCATGTTCTATTTGTTTATGCTTCTATTTATAATCAACAATGGGAAGCAAGTTGTAAATAATCCAGCTTAATTTCACATTCATCCTTTTATAATGGCATATAATTCAACTAATAGTGGTACACAATCCAACCAACGAAGACATATAACTAACTCAATTTGCAACAACTTTTTTACTACAAGTAGGAGAGGAGGGTTATTTGTCTCCATTGCTTAACAATCACTCACTTAAAGATAAACAAAATTAGATCTATGTTCTACCTTAAAGACCTACTAAAGTTTTTCATAACTTTATTTTGTGAAGTGTAACTTCCTTGTTAACATGTTAGCTTGATTTTCTTTCACATATCTTGTAAACCCTTGTGTAAATGTAAGACTGAAAGTAGTAAGACCTCAAAGAGTGATGGAAACCAAGATAAGAAAGAATAAATAAATGTTGATAATAACAATGATTGTGATATATAATAGAGGGGATGATCATCATAAAATAAATTTTAGTTTAGAATTCATAACGACAGCGAAACCAATAATGCATTTTAATGGGTAAAATAATAAAAAAAAATGATAAAAAAAATATTCTATGGAATAAGTGAGGTAATTAAGAATAAACTATAAAAAAGGATAATGCAAATTTAAAATAAATATATTTCAAAACAATAAAATGACCCTAAGGGTTTAGAAGCATAATTGATATGATTTATGTGAGGATTGAACAAAAAAATCTAGATTATTGATGAAAAGTCACGAACTGATTAATTTTACACTAAAGAGTAGAGTTCTCAATCGAACAATCGGATCGGGATGTAATTTTGCATGAGATTTATAAATATGTTGTCCTACCTTTTTTTAAGAGCTCATCTCAATCAAAGCTCAGTAACAACTAGCAATTTAAGCATAAAACTGGATAGTTTATGTGAAAAATAAAATAAAATACATAAAGGTATAAATAAAAAAAAATATTGTAATTAATGAAAAAATGACCTTTAAAATATCAAAGATGTCGATCAGTCCAAACATAACTCTGATTTTTTTTTTTTCATTTTAGATGGTGGAGATTGGAAATAAACTCTCTAGCAAGTTTTTTTTTTTCATGTTGAATAGTAGCTTGTCAATTTTCAGGTTAGCTTAGTTTTATTCCAATCTACGAAGATTTAATCGTTGGCTCATTCTAAATTTGAGATATATTATGCAAGACTCCAGGGTCTATATTCTGAGTTAGAGACCAGTGTTAGTTAGATATATTGTGCAAGACTCCAAGATCTGGGGAGATTTCCCAAACATCATTCATTTTAAATTGGTTTAGCTTATCTTGCAAGGCTAAAATTTAATTTGCATCTTTTTTAGCTTCTAGGTAGGATTTGAGATCTATATGCGACACAATTGTACAATGTTCATTGATGTTGCTAAGAGATGTTCTAGTCTTAGTTCCTTCAAATAGATTACCAGTAATTAACTCAGGAGGATGAAAGCTTATATACCTTAGCTTTTTTGGTGGCACAAAAAAGATACATACTATTTCTTGTCGATGACTTGAGCTTGGTTGATCCTTGTTCATCTCTTCATTGTTTCTCATCATAGGTGTCTTATTATTAAAACTTAAATGTTGAACATTTTCATTTACATCATCTAGAATCTCATCAATTATGTCATTTTAAATTTCCTCAAAGGCAACATGCATGAATTCTTCAAAACAAAGTGTTTTATTATTATAAACTCTATAAACTTTGCTAGAGAAGGAATATTCAAGAAAAATACCAACATCGAATTTTAAATCAAACTTATCCAAGTTATTGTTGGTGTTAATAATAAAACATTTTAAACCAACAACTTTGAAATATGAGATGTTGGGTTTCTTTCCACTCCAAAACTCATAAGGAGTTTTTTTCAACTCTAGTTTCAAGATAACACGATTTAAAACATAACAAAAAGAGTTTGCGACTTCTACCCAAAAATATTTAGAGGTATTAAATTCATTTAATATTGTTCTTGTCATTTCTTGAAAAGACTGATTTTTTTCTTTCTACAATCCCATTTTGTTGGAGAGTTCTAGGAGTTAAAAAAAATATATGATGATATCCTTTCTCTTTACAAAACATTTCAAATAAATCACTTATAACTTCACCATCATGATCACTCCTTATGTTTATGATTGGAAAACCTTTTTCATTTTGGTTTTAAAAACAAAACTCGTGTATATCTTGTAAAGTCATCCATAATCACAAACACATATCTATTATTGCTTATGCTTCTGGCTCTAATTGGTCCAAATAGATCTATGTGTGGCAATTTTATAGGTCTTTTAGTAAAAAAGTGATTCTTACACTTCGAAGATATTTTACTTGTTTACCCATTTTGCAAGCATCACATAACTTCTTATTTTTTAATGCAATATGAGGGAGTCCTTTAACAAGCTCATTTTTTACAAGTTTAGAAAGAATGTCCTTGTTTATATTACCTAATATTCTATACCAAAGAAAACTATCATTAATGCTAACAACAAGACAGCTTTTTATCCTCGCCATGCATCAATTTTAATCTTGTAAACATTTCATTCTCTATTACCAATAAATAAAACTTTATTATTTTTAAGGATTAAACAACATGCATGGTCAAACATGATCTTGTACCTTTTATCACACAATTGACTAATACTTAGATAATTCATTGTTTTAGATTATTCAAAAGAAACATCTTTTCTATTGAGGGAGAAGACTTTACCTTCAATATTGTCAACTCCAATGATCTTTCCTTTTAAGTTATCTTTAAATGTGACTTTTCCAGCATTGATCTTGGTTATACTTGAGATAATGCTTTCAACAAGTAAACATGTGTGACTCTTTTTCAATGAACTATATTTATGACTTAGCTTTTTAAATTCATCATATAATGATTCAAAGGCATTATGTAGTTCATCATAAAAGTGGTCAGACTCATCATCCGAAAAAGTACCTTATTATCGCTTTCAATTGTCATGAAACACATGTTTGCAACATATTCTTCATCATCACTTGAGCTAGAGTCTGAGTCGTCACTCCATGTTGCTTTCATTGCTTGTTTATAATGATGGTTCTTCTTCTTATTTTGAAAGAAAAGGCAATCGATCTTAACGTGTCCTGTCTTGTTGCACTTGTAGCTTCTAAGTGCCACCTTACTAGATTCTTCCTTATTGTCATCCATCTTGAACTTTAAGAACTTTTTATTCCCTTGCTTCTTTCTTAAAGAATTCTAGAATTGATTTGTTATAAGTGCAATGTCTTCCTCTACTTCATCATCATCATCATCACTATCAACATGGTGCATGGTTTTGAATGTCAAATTCTTATTTGGCTTCTTATCTAGTTCTTGTTTTTCCATGGTGATTTCATGAGTCATTAGTGAATCAATGAGCTCTTTCAATGGATGTTCAGTAAGATCCATAACTTCTCTGATTGTCGTCACCTTTGCTTCCTGAGACTTTAGCGAGGACATAAAAGTTTTGCTCACAATATCAGTATTAATATAAGTCCTATTAAGAGTATCCACACCAAGCAATTATACCACTTAAAGATATCTCATCTTCAAGATTTTTTCCTTTGTAGCAATACCTTATTAGTATCAAAAGTTTATTCAAACTCTCAAGTGTTTACAATTATGATTTATTTACAATATGACTCACTCTCTCAAAAAATAGATTATATAATTGATAACTTTAATATCTATAGCTCATTCAATAGCACTTAGGATGATTGAAGATGTGTAAGTGTAATGAATGTGAGATTTTATAATATTATGCTAGAATATAAAGATTTAATTTAGCACAACTTAGAGTACGTTAGTATTGATGATATCTTGATTTTTCTTTTGGAATAACTTCTATATCATGTATGTTTAGAATATCTACTTAATTTTGCATAAAAGAGAGTTGTGTGTGTGTGTGTGTATTTCCAAAAAAAAACTAGATGTTAGATTGCCTCTGACGTCTAAAGCAATCGACTGATTTAAATGACCATATAATTCAGTCGACCGGTTCTTGCAAAATTCTTAAGTGTTCATCACAAATGAATGGTGGTCAATCAGTTTACTTGATATGTTCAAGCAATCAGCTAGTTAAGCTTAAAAATCAGTTTTTGTAGATTGAAACCTAGTGAAACTTGAATCAATTAAATGTATATCAATCCTATTTATGCATGCAATGTAAAGTGTGTAAATTCATTTTAATTTGTTATTGAGTAAAATATAAAGATTTAAAAATAAACTCTAAAATAAATTCTTAATAGCTAAATCTTCACTTGCTTTACATTTTGGACTTGTTGATAAATTTTTTCATTCAATTCCATATGCTTGTTAATATGATTTTTATACAAAATCTATTTAAATTTAATCTCATTCAAGCATGCTATTACTTTATTTTTTATTTAATTATTATAGTCAAAATACACATATTGTCTGCCTTGGCCACACAAAATTTGTTCGCTATCAAGAGGGACCAAATCAACAACACAGCAAGAAAACAAAGCAGAATTTAAAGATATGGTTCAAGAAAACTTGGAAAAGAAATATTCTAACAAATGCACATATTCTCCAAATCTCATAGAGAGGAAGATGAGAATACTTAAGAGACAAGAAAAGAATGGAAAAGGTATTTATCATTTTAGAAACCAGACTTCCAATTGCCACAGAAACAGGACAAAATTAATCTCAAGCGAAAGCTGATGCTCACTCGGTTTGAGAATGCTGTAGACAATGCGATGAAATATTCCCACGCTCAACAAACCGTAATAACAGATTGTCTGCCTCCTCTGACTTTCCTTCCTGCATTAGTTTCTTGCACACCTTCTCACACAACTTTAAATCAGGAATCAGACTTCGACTAAACATACGACAAGCCACTTTATAGGCTGACAGAGGGATCCCTTTTCTCAAATAACTCTCCATTAGCACATGGCATGTGTTAGCATCAATTCTTGAGGCTGTTCTCAAAACCTTACCTAAGAGTTTATCAGCCGCCTCTAGGTTTCCAAAAGTACATAGCTTCTCAATAACTTGATTAAATGCAGTTCTACACTCTTGCCTTGTAAGCATTTTATCTAATAAATTTAATAAATCTTCCACCCTACCTATTTGACCATATCGATGAATCACTGTTCTATATGTTACTGGTGTAGGATCTATACCCTTCTTCAGCATCTTCAACGTAAGCTCAGTGGCCTCTTCTATTCTACCTTTCTTTCCTAATGCATCAATTATCGTCGTATAAGTGACTGCATCAGGGTGTTTGTTACTTAGATACATGTCATCAAGCAAAGATAAAGCTGCTTCTATGTCATCCTGCTGACAAAATCTGTGAATTACAGTAGTAAAGTTTACAGCATTGACAGCACACCCCATGTTAAGACACTCCTCCATAAACTTTTTTGCCTCATCCACTCTGCCGATCCGGCAGAGAGACTGCATTAGTAAGTTAATTTCAACTGGAGTTGGGAAAAAGCCCTTGCCAATCATCTCCCTCACCACATCACAAGCATCAGACAGCTTTCCTTCCCTCCGAAACCCATGCATCACAACACTATAGGTAATAGCATTTGGGGTCCACCACTGTTCCTCACTCGCCTTCATCATCTCCCTTGCCTCTGATGAGTTCCCCTTTTGACAAAGCCCTTTTAAGAAGGCTGTATATGATACAGTGTTTGGTTTGCAGCCATGCTTGTACATTTGCTGAAGCATCTTCCTAGCTTGACCAACCTCCCCAGCCTGAGAAAATCCATTAATAATGGCTGTGTAAGTCACAACATCAGGGATGCAGCCCCTTGTGAACATTTCATTCACAATTTCTTTCGCCTGGTCCATCCTTCCCTCCTTACAATATGAATCAACTATCGCACTATACCCAACCTTATCAACCTGAAAACCCCTTTTTTGTGCTTCTCTTAAAAACTGAAGTGCCTCATCTGCATGCTGATGCTTAGAAAGCATATGTATTAATGTATTATAAGTAACCTGATCCGCTAACAACTTAGTATCCTCCATTTTCTCTATTACGTCCCTCACTTCTCTGATCCTTCTGTTTTTGCAAAGGAAGCCCATTACAGTATAGTAACTAACTTTATCTGGGGAGCATCCTTTCAATGGCATTTCAGAAATTAGCTCCATGGCATCTTCAACCCTATGAAGATCACAATATCCCTTGATCAAACAGTTATAAGTGACAACATTTGGCATGATTCCAAGAAGTTGCATTCTCTCTAGAAATCTCAAAGCCTTTTCCAACCTATTTGCCATGACCAAAACATGAATAGCAGTGTTACAAACCAACAAATTAGGTTCAATACCTGCTTTCTGCATCATGGTCAAGACCTGCATTGCATTCCTCAACTTACCAGCCCGACTATAAGACACCATCACACAACAAAAATCTTGAGGCGTACGCTGAATTCCCCTACGTACCATGAGCCGAAGAACCCTCCTAGCACCTTGACACAGTTTAGTTTTGCTAAGAACATCAAGCATCACACAGTAAACAATTGGGTCATGCCGATACCGCCATTGCCTGTCGGACCAAGAGAAGAAATCCAAAGCAACCCTTTCATCAGATTGAGACAGCAAAACAGCACAAACAAGTCGAGGCTTGAGGCCTCTTAGCAAGTGCCTCATTTTCCCTTCAAGCTTATGGTTCCAGGCCGACCTGCATTCAATCAACCTACAAATTTCTCTGACCAAAGGATGTCGAAATTCATCTTCGTGTATCTCAATTCTCCTCCAATCCTCATCCATTTTGGTGCCTTGATTCCTATCAGTAAATGAACAGTTACCTTGGCCGCGTTCTTCATCAGATTCTTCAACCTCATCACTAAAACCATCAGAATAAACTTGACAGTGAGCATTGCTAAAATTAAAACCCATTTTTCCAAACCCATCATTAGCATCATAAGAATTCTCAGTTTCAACAAGATGGGAAGTGGAATTAGTAGTTGAAGAATCAGAATCAAAATAAGAATGAGGACCATGATTTGTTGAAGAAAAAAGTGAAAGAAACATATGAATATAGGGAAATGGGGTGGTGCGGTAATGCTTTTTCGCAGTATGAACAAATTGAAAGAAAGGAATATTGGCTACAAGTTTTGGGAATTTGGAGCAAGGAATGAAATTATATAGCATATTTTTTTTTTTTGAGTTTCAATGAATAAAAGTAAAAGGATGTGATTAACACAAGGAATGAAAGAGTAATCAGCTTCTCTGCCTCTGCATCTGCCCCTGAGGATCCATTCCAATGAAAAGCTTCCTTCAATATCTGACCTAATCTAATCCAAAAACATAACACTAAAACTGGAGATTGCTTTGTGGCTTCGCTTCGGACATTGAAAGGGACAGCGTTAATCAGTTAGAGAGGACTGAGGAGGGACTTCGAACACCATGTTTGTTTAAAGGAGGTTTTGAGAGGGCGGATGAGAAAGAAAGTTTGGTAAAAGAAAACCCTCGATCTCGAACCTCTAACTGCTTCAAAATTCATCGCACTTCAAATTGGGATTTTTTAAGGATTTAAGATTGTTAAATGATATAAATATCCTTAACATGAAATAAAAAATTTACTTTACATAAATATTTATTTTAATAATTAAAAAATTATTAATTTTTTTATAATCCTCTCATAAAAAAAAGAGAAATTTTGAAATAGTTTACTTATTTTTTTTACAATTATAATTACAATTAAGCTCGTACATTCATTTCTAATTTACTTATTTTATTTTCCATTTTAGTTGTTAGATTTTTTTATTACTTCCTTTTATAAGATGATTTGAGTGTTTTGTTTGTGTGCAATTTCTTACATCCATGTGTTATAAACATTTAAATGTTTTTATTAAATTAAAACTTGATCGATAATTTTAACGAGACAAAGGCTTATGCTATGTCGTGGGGTTATATTTTTTTCATAAATAATAATATTTATATGTCGCAAGTACATTTTAAAGTATGAAAAGAAATCTACAATTAGAGTTATAGACCTTATTAAGTTAAATAAATTGATTTTTATTTTAGTTAGATGATAAAAAAAAATCAATAATAATGGTAAATCAATCAAAAAAACTTAAAAATAATAATCACAATAACTTGGAAAAAAAACTATTTGTTCAAAAGGAAAAAAACAATGCAGTTCAAATTTTAACTAACTAAATATGAAAGAGTGAAATTGGGTATAGCCTAAGGCAACCCAAGTTAGCATGAAATGCATGTAACCTGAGTAATAAATGATGAGTCAACCTAGGTTAACCCTTTAAACATAATTTTCAAGTAATGAGTTAGGGAGAACCTAATAGAAAATATTTAGAAGAAAACCACAAAGCTCATTAAAAAAATAATGTCAAACAATTAAATCATAAAGAAATAAGTAAAAAAAATATCAACTCATATTAACTTTTCAAACATGTGACCAATGTCATTAGACTAAAAACATCATCTATGAAAAAACCACAAAACTTAATTCCCAACTTGTAACGCTTCAAACTTTTATTTCAATTTTCACCTTCCAAATAATACATGTACATGAGAAATAAGGTGTGTGTATATATAATGATAGACAATTTTATATCCATTCTATCCTTGATGTTGTCCTTTGTCTTCCCTTTCATATCCATGATGGTGTTGAAAATGTTCTCAAACACGTTCTTTTCTATATGCATGACGTCAAGGTTATGGCGTAGGAGATTAGTCTTCCAATAAGGAAGCTTCCAAAAAATAATTTGCTTTACCTAGTTGTGGGTCAAACCAAAACAAGAAAACTTCTACTTACAAGATTGAAAACCAAACACAATGTCATCGTACTCCGATACAACATCATGCAATTTTTCACTAAAAGACGCAACGGTGCAACATCCTTTTTAACTCTTCCAACAAAGAAATCTTTTCTGTTCTTTCTGTACCTGTGATTCGTTGGCAAGAAACGATGGTGGCAGTTAAAAAAAGAAGCTTTATCTCTGTTTGTTAGCGTGAATGCCTTGTTGTTTTCCATGCAGTATGAACATGCTAGTTTTCCATGCGTGCTCCAACTAGAAACCATTCCATAAGTTGGAAAATCATTAATAGTCGACATCAAAGCCGCCCTCATAAGAAAATTATGTTTTCTCGATATATCATAAGTCAAAGCTCCGGAAGACCACAACTGCGTCAACTTATCAATCAACAGTCAAAGACAAACATCTATATTTCATCCCGGACTGCTCGGATCAGGTATCACCGTAGATAAAAACACGAACTTTGGCCTCATACACATCCCCGGGGTAAGTTGTAAACTGTGAGTATGACCGGCCAACAAGAATAAAGAGCGGCAAATCACCCGAATGGGTTGAACCCGTCTGTACACAACCCAAGATGCATGTTCCTTGCTTCAGCTGAAAAGTGAGGATGCACACTGTTAAAGTGTTTCCATGCTTCGCCATCAGAAGAATGCACCATCACTCCATCAACCGCAACATGTGATTGGTGCCATATCATGTGCTCAGCAGTCCTTGGTGACATGACTAGCCTCTGCAGTCTAGGTGTGATTGGGAAGTATCTAAGTTTTTTATATGTCACGAGAGTCAATTCTGGGTTAGTAATGGGAATGCCCACATGTCATTTATTCGGTCAGCTTAGCATTTTCAAGGTAATACAACATGTAGAAGCTAGAGCACATGTCAATTTTCTAGTATCCTAAACCGAGGGGTTTCATCATGGACTTAGCAGCATAAAAGTTCTCTTTCAACCTGTTCTCTTTAAGTAAAATACTTCTCGCCCATTTGACAATAATTTTGTCACAACTGGCCTCACTCAACCCACAATCCGACTTGATGGTGAACACCTATGTAATGACCGATAATTTACTATGATTCGTGCAGTCATCCCATAATAGTTCATCAGAATTTTTAACAGATCAAAAAATCTGGTCGTGTCTGCATTAGGTTCTTCTTCTATAATTGGATATTGACTGGCATTACCTTAATTCATTCTCATTGCATCCATAACCATATTCCTGTAAGGATTACTGTTGTCATTTACAACTCTCCATGTATGTTGCTAACACTAGAAGTTGATCCAACCATCCTTTCTACCTTGCTCTCATTACAAACAAACAGTCCTCCGTGTGTATACCAACACAGATAATTCTCCATGAACCCCTTGTGTAGAAGATGCATCGTTACAATATTTGGATGCATATACTTTTTATTTTTACACTTTCTGCATGGACACCTAATATCGCCTCCACTAAAATTTCTCGGAATAGATGTTGCAAAATTAATAAAATTCTAAATTCCATTACAATAATCCATCATCCTCCGCAATCCTTGCGGTGAATCTTGATACATCCATAAATGATCATCCATGACTTCTATCAAACCTCTATAAAATAATGATGACAACATGTATTAATTAACTATGTTAAGTAAATAAATTTGCAAAAATATTGGTTTAACTCGAGATCATACAACAGACTAATTAAAACTTCTCTATATTCATTATCAATGTTCATACAAATTTATACACATAAATTTACGGAAATTACAACTCCGTAAATTGATAAAAAATTAAAACGGACCCGTTAAACAAGCTATTATTTATTTCATCACAACACATATAATTCGGTAATTCGACATAAGTTCAACAATTTACAAACAAATACAATTTTATAAAATCTAA
>Ga0325414_1001408_pt1 | contig 23105 bp, 25 predicted proteins | sample PopdelMetagenome_8_FD_206183 | JGI IMG/M metagenome (GOLD analysis project Ga0325414, IMG submission 206183) | Populus deltoides microbial communities from Bellville, Georgia, United States - Leaf-PdKOR-R3 | ecosystem: Host-associated > Plants > Phyllosphere > Phylloplane/Leaf | place: USA... | reverse complement strand
CTCTTAAAGAGTGGGGAAGGGGTTTTTTTTTTTGTTTTTTGTTTTTTTGTATGGTATATATTATTTTTTAAATTTTATTTTTAATATTAATATATCAAAATATTTAAAAAATAATTTGAAGTTAAAAAAAAGTAGAAATTTTCAAAAAAAATTATTAGATGGTGATACCAAACAAGACCTCGTAAAAATTTTGTTTTTATAATTAATTTGATTTTCTAAAGTATTTTTTATCTAACTGGGATTCTAAACTAAGTGAACCCGAGGACTCCCATAACAAGTATGTTTTAGGTATTTTCATTACAGTGGAAAACTAAAAACCTTCCTGATAGGATCTAAAGCTAACTATACGACGACAAACTACTTTTTTAACTCGTTCAAACGACGTTGTAATGTGTTCAACTCAACCCTTATGTTGAAGGGCTATTTCAATACAGACGTCCGTCCCATCCCCTCCAAGCTTCTTTCTTGCATTATTTTTCTTGTTCTTGGAAAAAGAGGGAAAAAAAAAAAGTGGTCCAGATCTACATCCTTATCCAGCAAGGCAAGACGTGGTTTTTTTTGTTTTACATGCATCGATGGTCAATACTCTATTTGGTAATATGATTTAACTTACTTTTTAAACTAATCTCTTCTACACAAAACAACACCAATTCTAAGTACTTTTCAGTAATTTTAATGTATTGATATTAAATTAAAAAATAATTTAAATAAAATTTTAATTAAAAATCACTCTTGTTATCATATTAATAAACAAACACTAAAAATAAATGAAGTATCTTTTTTATTTTCTATTCTGAAACGACGAACAGTCCACCCTTTATGTTAAAGGGTGGGATCAATCCACTAGCGGAACCATCGGTCCACGCACGTTTCTTCTTTGTATTTATTGTCATGCTCGGTGCCCACTGAGAAAATGATTTATTGTCTTTCTTTTTGTTTTATAGTCAACCTCTTTCAATTTCTTCACCTTTTTTTTTTATTTCCACGATGAAAATGAGTTGACCACTTGTTTGTACTCCGACCACGATTATAAATAAATAAATAAATAAAAGGTAAAATACATTCTTGACCCCAGAAGTTCATAAGAATGTATGATATCTGTTTCTTAGTTGCATATTTATCCAAATATTAACATAACCTTTTTAAATTTTGAATCCTATATATGACGCCCTCAGGCTAATTTTCTATGCCGGGACTATAATCGCTAATCAGGTTTTAAATAAGTACTAATATCAGAATTAATTGCATACCTGGCTCGAAGTTTAAGCTCTGTCGATGGGGGAAAAAAACACTCTCCTTGCGACCTTATCAACTCTCACAGATTATTGCATATGAGAGAACACGTCACACCAGATTACTGTCATGCTACACCATCAAAGACACCAACTGTAGTTGATGAACTCATGCATCACGAGCTGGAAAACTTTTCTCTCGGGCTATTGGCTAGCATGTTGAACACGTTTAATCTCTAAGCTGTCGTCTCTTCTCTGGTCTGCAATCAAGAGGACAAGTAGATATTAGGCAACATCACGATGAGTGCAGTTGTTAAACTTAAATTTGATGGGTTGGCATGGAAATCTGATCCTACCAACTTTTTAGCTTTAAAAAGAATTGATCTGATCAAGTCTTCAATGATAATTTGATTGACACGGTCTAGTCTAGTTTAAACCTAGCTAAATCAAATACTAAATAAAACAAGTGAAATGTTGTTGTTTAATAAATAAAAATGATTAACCGTGGATTAATCTAGTGAACTTGGTGATCCATGCTTTTTCATGGGTTGGTTCTAGGTCAGGTATGATAAATACAAGGATGAGATTATCACGGTGAATCAAAAATAAATTAAAATAATTTTTATTTTATTTTTAATATTAGTATATTAAAATCATCCAAAATATTTTAAAAACATTAATTTAACATGTTTTTAAGCACAAATAATATAAAAGGCATATTAAAAAACTGAAGTTAACACAACAACAATTTGACACTCACCATTAAATAAACACAACACAACATGTACAACTTTAGGTATCGGATTAGAATTTAGAACAATTAAAACTAGAGGGACTAAATCAAAATTAAAGGTCAAGTATTACAAAAAAAAAAAAAAGCTAAATGATGCGGGGAAAATACTGTAGTTTTCCTCACAAAAACATTGTGGATTGCTACAATGTTTCCCCATGTTGTTGTTTTTTTACATATGTTTTTTTTTCATTTTATTTTTGTTATGATTTTTTTAATTATTTTTGTCGATTTTTTTTAATATTGAGATGGTTAAGAATTTAGTTTTGTAATTTTTTTATTTTTTATTCTGTCTTTCTATAAGGTTAGTGTGGTTTGTGAGTTTATCAAGCTAATCCAAGTTACCCCAGTTTATAGATTTGGTGGGGGGGTTTTTAATTGAACTTGATTTTTTTATAGTCTATTTTTTTCTCATATTGTTTAAAAAGTAGATTTAGAGAAAAAAATTATTCTTCACCCAACACTCATTGCATCGTGGATTACAATAGTAATCCACGGTGGGTTGCTTCTATTTTGTTTTTGAATTTTTATTATGATTTTTTTTTCAAATCTTTTTTTGTCAGTTTTATCTTTTAATATTGAGATTTTTAAGAATTTAACTTTCTAATTTGCTTATTTTTAATTTTTTTTCTTTATATAAGGTTAACGTGGTTTATAGGTTTGCCAAGATAACCTAGATTTTACGAGTTCGGTGGATTTTTTTTTATTTTCTTTTAATTGAACTTACATTTTTTTACAGTTTATTTTTTTATCATGTAAATAAAAAATAATAATTTTAGAAAAAATCATGTTATTAAACTTTATAAAGTAATAAGAAGGGTACGGGGAAACCATTGTTCACCCACACACATTGCACTATGAATAACAATAGTAACTCGCAATGTTTGCTTTCTCTTTTTTTTCTTTGTGTTTTTGAATTTTTGTCATGATTTTTTTTTTCAAATTTGTTTTTGTCGATCTTATCTTTTTAATACTAAGATAGCTGAGAATTTTGTTTCATAATTTATTTTTTTTATTTTACCTTTTTATAAGGTTAACATGATTTACGAGTTTGTTAGGGTAACCCAGGTTGCTCTAATTTACAAGTTTGGCGGGGTACCTTTTTTAAGCGAACTTGATTTTTTTATCGTCTATTTTTTTTCTCATATAGCTAAAAAATAATTTCAGAAGAAAAATATGTTATTAAATTCTGCAAAGGACATGGACCTATTCACGTGTTTAGCTAATTGACGTGGTTTGCGGGTTTAACAAATTTAACCCTTTTAAATTAGTTTTTTTCTCATCCTTAGATACTAGATTAATTAGAAATTCAATTTCATAATTGGTTTTGTTTTGCCTTTTATGAGGTTATCATAATCTAAAAAAAACACCTCGGTACTGAGTTGGTGTTTGATTTCGTAATCACCTATATTTTTTATTATGTAATTGAATAAAAAATAGATTAAAAGAAAAAATATAATCCCAATGAAATCCATAACTTAGTTTCACAGGTTTGGCATGCTAGTATGGCTTACTCAATTCACAGGTTTGACAAGTTTACCCACCAATATGATATATATTTTTTGTTTTTTTGTCTTTTAATTGTTTTTAATTTATTACCTTTTGATTTCATCATTTAATACTAGATTGGTCGAGAAATGAACTGCATTATTGATTTTTATTTTTTTTAGGGGTAATTATTTAAAATAAGTGTTTATTTTTAAGTTAATACTCAATTTCATGAATATCTGTTTTTATCATATAATTAAATAAAAATATATAAAAAGTTATTAAACCCAATAAAATCCACGATCCAAGTCAAGGAGACGAGGTTGATCCAATCTGTCACTGCCTCAATAATGTTTTTAAAAAATTATTATTTTAAAGTTTTTTTAAAAGCTAAATTATATTTTTATTGATCAAGGTTGTATTTAGATTTATAAAATCGATCAATTTAAATCAAGCTCCCTCTTATATAATTTAATTAAAAACTTGAGTTAAATAAAAAAATTAAATCAAATTTTTTTAACATCAACACACTTAGTTATATTTTTTAATAACACTATTAAAAAATTCTTCATATTCATAATATATTTTTTACTTTTTAAAAAGAATATTTACCCGCGCGCACCAAGATACCAGTCAATTTCCATATATGTATGGGACGTGCAGGTAGCTTACAGAAGTATTCCGGGAGCATGTCATTGCGCGGGAAGGTGCCAGGAAGCTTCCCAACAAAAATTCTCTCCCCATCTCTCTCTCTCTCTCTACCCTCACACACTCCTTGTGAAGTGTCAAGAAATTCCTAAAACCTTCCGATTTTTTCCTTTTCGCCGCCACCACCGTTCGATCTCCGCCAATCACGGTAACATAACCTAATCATTCTATTTCTTTTATTATTCAAATAGCGTATTATCGTTGTATTTTTCCTATTTCTAATAAAAAAACCCCGAGCAGTAACTTCCTCCGTAACTAACGCCTCCGACATTGCCGCGCAAACCACCCAATCGTCCCGCCATTCTCTCGCCTCTCCTCTCTTTCTCTTATGTTTCTGTTTTGTTTTTTATTTGTAAATGACTCTACTGTACTTGTGTGTTGGGTTGTTACTCGGCGTTTAATTTTTGGAGCTGGTGGCCTCTCTTCTTCCCGCCGTGACAGCCACCGGGATTTTTAAGTGCCATCTCTCCATGCTGCGACATTAGAATTACAAATTCTTTATATTTCTTTTAATTATTTTACGTAACAAAATATAAAATAGAAGAAGAGAGCAGAAGAGGATAAAGGAGAAGGAACAGGAGGAATCATGAGTAGCAGTTGTTCGTCTAATGGATTGTTGCCTTCTTCAGCATCCCCCAGGGAACAGGATGACTTGGAGGCGAGACCTACTAAGGAGTTTGAACATGATGATCATGATTTGATTGATGAATCTGATCCTTTTGATATTGCTCAGACCAAGAACGCTCCTATCGAGATTCTTCGCCAATGGAGGGTAATTGTTGTTGTTATTATTATTATTTCATCATTATTTTTAGTTATAATAACATCAACTTAATTATTATAATAATAATCCGGCATTGTCTGCAGGCGTGCGAGTGTTTTTTATTTTTATTTTGTTAATTGGTTTGAAAATGGAGCAAATAGCTGACAATGCTGGTGTTGTATTGGTATAAGAAAGATGAATGCATTTGGTGTTTTGAGCTTCGTTTGTATCGGAGGTGGTAGAATCTTCTTTCTTAAGAAAAAGGAGAAGATGATGCGATGCGATGTTATATGATATAAAATCTTCTTTCTTAAGAAAAGAAGAAGAAGAAGATGATAAGATGCTATGTTATATGATTTCTACTTGCCTTTATTATCATGCAGAGACAAATTTGTCTCTTGGTGATTATAATGCAGGCTCAAAGCATAAAGTTATTCAATGGTGGCTTTCTTACTATCAGGGTTCAGAGTTGATGTTGAATTTCATTTTCTTTGTTGGTTTTGTTTTAGTTCTACATGCTGAGTGCATCGGACGTTTAGAAATTGTTGTCGCAGGTTTACTTTTGTATTTTTCATTTCTTGGGTTATGACTATGTTGATTTTGTCTTTCACAGCAAGCAGCGTTTGTGTTGAATGCTTGCCGGCGTTTTCGGTACACCTTGGACTTGAAAAGAGAAGACGAGAAAGAGAAAAGAAGAAGGATGATCAGATCCCATGCACAAGTCGTAAGGGTAATTTTTCTAACGTTATCAAGCATTTCATCAGGCACTTGAGACAGTAATATTTCCTGATCACTGAATATTTGTTGTTTCAGGCAGCATTACTCTTTCGGTTGGCAGGGGAACAGCAAATTGGTATGTCACCCTCTAATACTCCTTTTACTATCTTCTTTAAAAGCTTTTAATCCGACTTTGATGTTTGAAATGAGTTTTTTCGTAGAGGTTCTGAATTTGATTTGTTTAAGGCCTCTTTATCCCTTCTCTCTAACCTAGGATTTTTTGACAAAGGAAGCGGAACAGTAAGGAAGATAATATATTCTGTAAAAGTAAAAATCAAGTGGTTTAGTTAAAGATATTTGGCCGGGGATCTATGGCTATCTGTGCTTATAGCCCTCATTTCACTAAAGAATAACTTCTCTAACATTGCATTGAAGTCAACTATTTACTGTGATGGCGAGTGCTGGGCAGTGAAGAAGCAACATGCCCAGAAAGTAGCTTGAATCAAACTATTAAGATGGATATATCCGAGTATATGCTAGGACCGGATAAGAGTAATGCATTCCTTGAAAGTTTAGCACGGCACAAGTTAGTTTGAGTATTTGAGTGAAGAAGGGGATTGTTTGGTCAAAAAGGATGTGGATTGAAGTAGTGAAGAGAGGAATTATTGTCACAATCTCTCAAATAAAATTTGGAAATAACTAATATAACGGAGGAAGGAATTATTTGCTGTTGACCCCAGTACATGATATTAAAGACTGGATAACTAGCATAACCACCGAGTAAAATATTCTTACAAAGTTTTTCTTGTACTTGTTGTAGTCTGCTGTTTGAGAGTTTCAGGGCTGTTTTTTTCCCACTCAAATAGATTATCCGTGTTAACTTATTTTCTGCTTCTCAAGTGCTGGGTCCCTCAGCTACACCTCCAACTGCTACTGGTGATTATGCAATTGGACTGGAGCAACTTGCTTCAATGACCAGGGATCATAATTTTTCTTCTCTGCAACAATATGGCGGTGTAAGTCAATTGCAAACAGGCTTTCCTTATTTTACACCATTTTACCATGTAAACTTGTTTACATTGTGTGTTATCTCTTCCTCGATCAGGCCAAAGGGTTGTCAAATATGCTGAAAACCAATCTTGTGACTGGTATTACTGGAGATGAGAATGATTTGATAAAGCGTAGGAATGCATTTGGAACAAATAGATATCCTCAGAAAAAAGGACGCAGTTTTTTGGTATGTTATTGGTTTTGATTTTTTTTTCTTATTTCTTTCTTTTCAGAATTAAAGATAGTTTGCTTACAGTGCGCTTTGTATTGCAGAGATTCCTGTGGGAAGCTTGGCAAGATTTAACCCTCATCATTTTGATTGTAGCTGCCATTGCATCATTGGGACTGGGAATCAAGACAGAGGTGTGCTTGGTTCTTATTTAAATCTGTTTTTTGTGTTTTAGCTTGCCTAAGCCATATATATGAGGTCTGTATCTTTAACTACTTAGAGTATGTGCACAGTGCATTATGGGGGTAGATCTTCCTCTCCTTAATGCTCTATTTCAGACCTTTTCCTGTTTATACTAATATCTTGTTCACACTTCTCGTTCCTCATAGGGTTTGTCACATGGATGGTATGATGGGGCGAGCATCTCTTTTGCTGTTATTCTTGTCATAATTGTTACAGGTATCGAATTCAATCTTCTTCCAATATAAGGTTCATATAGTTGCTAGCAGAAGGTAGCAACATAAGAAAGTCTGGGTGCTTATGATTACAAGATTTAGTATGTTGGCATCCATATGGTTACATGTCTGTGGAATGGTTATGCCAAAGACTTCATATTTTGATCTCTTTCACCCCCTTGAGATCCAAATGAATTGTAAATGATGTTGCTATAATCTTCTTGTCCTGTTCTTCACTGCTGAACTGCTCTGTCCATCATAGCTGGAAAAACTTCTATTGGATTTAATCATTCAACTCCATGTGCTGGTTTTTTTTCCAAGCAGTGATTTTTTTTTTGTAACCATTGTTTTTCTCTGTTTATTACTAGCTGTTAGCGATTACCGTCAATCTCTGCAGTTTCAAAATTTAAATCAGGAAAAGCAAAACATACAGTTAGAGGTGTGTATTATTGTGATATGAAAATATATGACTGCTTATTTTTTGATCTTCCAATGTTTTGTATCTAAAGAAAGGGAAACATCTGAACCTGTGCAGGTTATGAGGGGTGGAAGAACGATGAAAATGTCAATATTTGATATTGTTGTTGGTGATGTTGTACCTCTTAAAATAGGTGATCAGGTGAGGTTTATTTCTGAAGAAATTATTTTTTATGATGCATTTAAATCTTTTAAATAAACTATACAAATATTGAGGTCTTTTACTTAGGTTCCAGCTGATGGACTCTTGATTACTGGCCATTCTCTTGCCATAGATGAATCTAGCATGACTGGTGAAAGCAAGATTGTGAGTTTGCTAAACATCTAGTTCTGAAATTTCTTGATAGTTGAAATCTATTATTTTCAAGTCCGTTCTCTATTGTAGGTTCACAAGAATCAGAAGGCTCCCTTTTTGATGTCTGGTTGTAAAGTAGCAGATGGTTTCGGCACTATGCTGGTAAAAACTGCAGTTATACTTTCTGTGCAGTTATACATCCTGTTCTCTGTTTATTATGATCAGGATGATTCTCAGTTATTTTTATAAAGCACGTCTCCCTTTCCTTTTTATGTTGGTCATGTAATTAACAGCAGCATTTCCTTTTATTTTCAAAATAATCTAGTATTTGTTATTCAAATATGCTACCTTGTAGATTCATTTCTTCTTGGCCATTTTCAGGTAACTGGTGTTGGGATCAATACTGAATGGGGGTTGTTGATGGCAAGCGTCTCAGAGGATACTGGTGAAGAGACTCCCTTGCAGGTTTCATCTCAATTCTCATTACTTCAACTGTAGCTAATGTCAATAAATGTGATTTGATGCAGCTTTAAGGTTATCTTTTTAATGACTGTTAGGTACGATTGAATGGACTTGCAACTTTTATTGGCATTGTTGGGCTTGCTGTAGCTCTTTCTGTGCTTGCTGTCCTTTTGGGCCGGTAGGGTACATGTTATTATTCAATTACTGATTGTTATATTGTTTGTGCACCAACTTACCATCTACAATCTCATTAAATTTGTTAGATACTTTACCGGAAATACAAAAAATCCAGATGGAAGTGTCCAGTTTATCAAAGGAGAGACAAAGGTCAGCAAAGCAATAGATGGAGTGATAAAGATCCTTACCGTTGCAGTAAGTGAAGTCCCTGGATTTGCTTATGCTTATGTTTTATGTGATTTCCTTACTAAATGTATAACCATTTAGGTTACAATTGTGGTTGTTGCTGTTCCCGAGGGACTTCCATTGGCTGTTACCTTGACGTAAGTAAAAGTCATCTCTATAATATTGATGCATACTGATCTAGCAATCACTATCTCATATCCAACTTTATTGTATTTTTTACTCTATTGCTTTGCAGTCTGGCATATTCAATGCGGAAAATGATGGCAGATAAAGCCTTGGCAAGTATCTTTCTCTATTTTACCCAAAGTCATTTTCTTCTGTAATTTCCTTTGATTTGCATTCTAGTTTATGAAACATCATTATCTAACAGCATGGATATTCAGGTTCGTAGGCTTTCAGCATGTGAAACTATGGGCTCTTCAACAACAATTTGCAGTGATAAGACTGGAACATTGACATTAAATCAGGTGGCTTTCACAGTAGGAAGCATGATTACTTACAGAAGCAGGCATGCCACTTTCCGTGCTTGATTTTTACTCGTGGATTTTTCATTTTACAGATGACTGTAGTTGAGGCTTACATTGGGAAACAGAAGATAAACCCTCCAGATAACCCCTTAAAATTGCACTCAGAAGTTAGCTCTTTGTTGTGTGAGGGTATTGCACAGAACACCACCGGCAATGTGTTTGTTCCCAAGGTAGCAGTCTCTTTTTCTTTTGTTCTTTGATTTTGTGATTCTTCTCTCATGTTCTCTTTACCTAATCATCATATTTATTATTTCCTAACTTCTTGTTTGAAACCCTTTTTTTGTTGGATATTGTGGATTACTCTGGGAGCATGATTACCTTTAAAAGAATGAAATCTGTTGTTGACTGCATTCATTTTTGCAGGATGGTGGAGATGTAGAGATTTCTGGATCTCCAACTGAAAAAGCTATCCTCTCTTGGGCAGTCAAGGTACAACCTCCAACCATATTCCACCTTCTATATCAAGTATATTTCTTTGTCAAGTAAATTGCACTTACCATCTATGTATTTGTATTTTGTAATTTGTTTTTCAGTTGGGGATGAAGTTTGATGCTCTTAGATCAGAGTCCAAAATCCTGCATGTTTTCCCTTTCAATTCTGAGAAAAAGCAAGGTGGTGTTGCTGTACAAACGGTAGTCTCTTCATTCTAACTTTGCCCCTGACCTTGGAGGTCACAAGTTCATCTGGTGTCTAGCATCATTCATAATAATTTCACTTACATTTTGCATTTGTTGCATTGAAAATATTGCTGTTGATTTGCTTTTTTGGCATCTGTTGCATGGAAAATATTGCCATTGATTTGCCTATTGCGAAAGCAATATTTGTCCAGTGATCTCTACTCGCTTACAAATGATAAAGTTCAATAAAAGCTCAGCTGTGAGGATGTAATTTGAGGATTGTCAGTGCTCTATAACCACATCAGGACTAGTCTTGTTTGCTAGCTAGACCATATTTTATGATCTCTATCCCTGAAGCATGCCATAAGCTTCTTGCACACTTTTTGAGTGCAACATCTCTCATTTGTGTTCACTGAACTTGTACACTGTTAAGTAATATATGAGTTGCCATAATCTGATAAACTTTCATTAATTATTTGATTTTGGCAGACTGATTCTAAAGTTCACATACATTGGAAAGGAGCAGCTGAGATGGTTCTTGCCTCTTGTACTAGATATCTTGATTCAAATGGTTCACTGCAATCCATTGATAAAGATATGGTAGTGTTTTTTTTCTGAAGTCTTTTCAAAGCTGATTTCCACATGTTTTATAGAAAGTATAAATTGCTATTTAATTTACAATTTTGACTCTATCTGAAGTTTACAATTTGTGGACCAGTGTTTGCTAAATTAACAATGCAAATAGTTTGAGTTAGTTGCATGAAACACTCAGTATAAGTCATCATTTGACCATTTGACCATGCATAGGTTAAGAGAGTAATTTAGAATCTCTTAACATTTGTCTGTATATTTTTTGGATAATGATTCCTCTTGTAAATCCCTCTGCAGGATTTTTTCAAGGCCTCTATTGATGACATGGCTGCCTGCAGCTTGCGCTGTGTTGCTATTGCATATAGACCATATGATTTGGACAAAGTTCCTACTGATGTAGAGAGCTTGGATAAATGGGTTTTGCCTGAAGATGAACTTGTTTTGCTTGCTATTGTCGGCATTAAGGTGTACATTTTCACACCTCTTTTTCTCTTTTGGATTATGTGGCACTCTCTCTCTCTCTCTCTTTCTCTCTCTCCATGATTGATATGCCGGCCATCATGTAAAGTTGTTATCAGTGTAGATAAGTTTCATATGCTAGATGTTATTTTTCTCCATCCACCTCACATATACAAGAGCCTCATCAATCATCTTTGCACTGCTAGGATGTGAACTCTTTTGGTTTTGACTGCACGTAGAACAAATCAGTTTCATGCTTTGATTGAACTGCCAAAAGTTTTATTCTTTTCATTTTAATGACATGCAAATTAACCCAAGTTTCCCTTCTTGGCCTGTCCATAAGTGTCAACTTTCAAGCAGTGTTTATGCTTTACTTGCTATTAACTAATGCATTTGTGTGCAGGATCCTTGCCGCCCAGGTGTAAAAGATGCAGTTAGAGTATGCACAGCAGCTGGTGTAAAGGTTGTTTATTACTTTCAGATATCAACTTTTAATTTTTACCTTATAAAAATGTTCATTCCATCATATGTATCAAGGGATGATGTTTTAAAGACCGGAGTTTGTTATGTACAATGGTCAATAAAAGTGACTTTTTTTATACAGGAAAAGAGCATTATTAACAAAAAATGTAAGAGAAGAAAACAAAGGAATATCCTCCTATAAACCACTACAAAAAAAAAAAAGAAGTTACAGAGCTCTCCCATCTCTTTGCATATCTGCAACTACAATCACCTATATACAATATTGTAGAACACCTGATACAATATTGTAGAACACCTGGTGAAGCTAGAAGAACTATTTTATCTCAAAGCAACTGGAATGTAAATGGTTATCCTGAAAGATCCTTGCATATTCCTAATTAGGAGATGCAACAAGACAAAGCAAGACTAGTGCATTGCCTAGCAACATGCCCCTCTTGGAATTTTGAAAACCCATACTATGACAAGAGCATTTGTTGCTCTATGTTTAGCGTTTCTTATACCTGTATGAAATCTGTTTGCGTGTAAAATCTATCTCATCCATGGCATATTATGATTAATGTGTTTGTGAAATCATAGGTACGAATGGTTACTGGAGACAATATTCAGACAGCAAAAGCAATAGCTTTGGAGTGTGGGATTCTCAGTTCTGGTGCTGATGCTACAGAGCCTAATATCATTGAAGGAAAAGTATTCCGTGCATATTCAGAAAAAGAAAGAGAAATAATTGCCAAGAAAATAACGGTTTGTTCCAAACAGCATGAAATTACCTTTGGAGATTGAGTTAGCTGGTTTGGTTTTTTTAGTATGAGAAAAATGTTTAACTTAGGAGTAAATGTATAGGTGATGGGGAGGTCATCTCCCAATGACAAGCTTTTACTTGTGCAAGCCCTTCGTAAGGGAGGGGAAGTTGTAGCTGTGACCGGAGATGGCACAAATGATGCTCCCGCACTTCATGAGGTTTGTCATCCTTGTTTCTGTTTTACATGTGGTTTCACATGTCAAAATTTCTGGATACGTCTGGTAGAGTTTACAACTCCTGCACCTAAAAATTGCAAGGTATTTTGTTTACAACTCATGTACCTAGAATTTGGATCTGGACCTCTAGTTTCACACCCACATGTTAACTTTCTAATGCCTAGATGAATGGATATTAGATTTTTTTGTGTCCATTGCAGACTAGATATTAGTTTTACATGTGGTTTCATATGTCCAAAATTTCTGGATACATCTGGTAGAGTTTACAACTCCTGCACCTAAAAATTGCAAGGTATTTTGTTTACAACTCATGTACCTAGAATTTGGATCTGGACCTCTAGTTTCACACCCACATATTAACTTTCTAATGCCTAGATGAATGGATATTAGTTTTTTTTGTGTCCATTGCAGACTAGTAGAAAGGTATCATTAATATAACTGTAGCAAATATCATAGCAGATTATTAATCATACCATGTAGTTCTATTATATCTAAAAGATTGATTTATAGTAGGTGTGACACTTGCTTTCTTCAACATGTTCTGGAAACCTTTTGAAGGCAGGAATAAATGAGTGTCTGTGCAACTTGCATGTTTTGTATAGAGATAGATTTCATGCCAGTAATCGTTCTAGTTCCTAGGGAAAAGTCTTCCCATATTATAGCCTGCAAAAAAGCTAACGAGCTTGAATGTCTTGCATGTTAAGTGATTTTATGCATTATGTGTCTGGGTGGCAATAAAAACTTTCTGGAGATTAAAGCTGTTTCTTTTACTTTCAATGCCTTTTGTACTACATCATGGTCTTTTACTCAACAACTTTCTGCTCTACTTTCCAATTGTTTAACGCTTCCTTTCCATTTGATTGCACCTTTACCTTTCTGTATTCTAGGCTGATATAGGCCTTTCTATGGGCATTCAAGGGACTGAAGTTGCAAAAGAGAGCTCGGATATTGTTATCTTGGATGATAATTTTGCTTCAGTTGTAAAGGTTAGAGAATCCTTGACTTGTTTACATGAGAAAATTATGTGTACCTGTCTTCAAGGTTTTTTTTTTTTTTTGGAAGGGGTGGGGGTGGGAATTGGGTGGGAGAGGGGAGTTTTGAAGTTATCTTTCTTCAGAAAAAATCCCTTTCTTTCTGTTTCACTTTTCTTTTACTTTTACAGTGAATCTCGATGCTTTGCACTTCAATATACATATTTATCAGTTGGAAGTTACATATTTGCAAGTTTTATTCCTTTTGTTTTCTTGCTATCATGGAATATGTTGCACGTGTGCAATGCATAGACATGCAGGCCTTTTACATAGGGTTACAATGTATTTTTGTTTTGGAAGAAAACATTATCTTTCTACCTAGCATTTCTTTTAGATTGAATTTGAATGCCTTGCACTTCAATATTCATACTTATTGGTTGGAAGTTGCAAACATGCAACTTCCATTCCTTTTGGTTTCTTACTATATGTTGCAAAGCATTTAGACCTGTAGGCCTTCTTGATCTTGGAGCACTTGTACTCCCACATCCATCACATTAATATGTTGCCATTAACTAGCTTCTATGCCATTTTAGCTTATTGTTTGGATTTTCTTCATAAACATTTGTTTTCTTCCTTTTAAAATAGTTGTTGCGGGTGTGATAGATGATAAAGGTATTCGTAGCTCTATTTCTTTAGTTACGTTTTTTACCTTCCTGGATTAACATTCACGTAATGTATGGTCATAATATTCATTACACATGGACCGTCTAGGAAGAACTCTTCAATTTCATGGCAACTTCTCAATTCTTAGAATCAAGTTCTAGCCTGTGCTTTTCTTTTTCGTTGTCCCTTTAAGTTACAATAAATAGTTTTTTTTTTTTTTTTATAAAAGCAATTGTATTAAAGGGAAAAAATTGTACAAAAGTACAAGGAGTATGCCCCAAGAAGTACAATGGCTTGTTACCCAGGTCAGAATTACCAAAAGCAACAGGAAAAGGAAGCAAAAGCTAAAAGAAGCTCGAAAGAGCAAAAACAGGTTGCCTAGACAAACAATATGTTAATTGGTCGACTGTTTTCTAGAAAACCCATAACCGGTTGACAGGTGATTGAAAGACAAACCCAAGAAATCAAAACCTAGAAACTGGTTGATCGATTCTTGAAAGTCGCAGAACTGGTAGACCGGTTCTTTAGAATAGTATAGGTGGTTGGGGGAGGGTTTTTTGTGGTGGTTGAGGTGTTTAAAGTGTTGGTGGTGGTATTTAAGGGTTTCTTGGTGGCTGTTGTGCGGTTGGCAGTAGGTTATTTGGTTAACCAGTCGACTGTTTTCTAGAATTCTTGAACCGGTTGACTTGTTTCTGGGTGATTTGTATCCATGTCTTAGGGGCAATTTCAAAGTAGCAATATGCACTATAATGATAAAACTAGCTAAAATCCAACGGTCTAGTTCAAGTTAAGCAAGTTTAGCATAGCATGTAAAAGAACCAGAGTAATCCAACGGCTAGATCAAACGCGATCTTCAAAGAGATAATCTGATCTGAAAACTGACAAAAGCTAGTCCAAGGAGTAAAATTCTTTCCAGGAATGCTGAAATTTGATCTCCACCATTCAGAATAAAGAGGACATCTAGTCGAACCTCTCTAAGAAAAATGAAGTTGATTCAACGGTGAAAACTAGGCAAACCAAGCTGGCGGCTATGTCTGCCCCAAACCTAGTTTTCCTAGAAATCTCGCAACAGCTGTATCTCTCAAACGACACCAGATGAACCAAATCCGGATAGTGAGGTTGTAGAGTAGGGTAAGGCGCACAACGTATCTGAATTTGAGCAAAATCTAATGGTGACTGGAGAAGTTATGACTCCGGCAACCCATTCTCTTTCTTATCTCTCTTTCAGACCTTCTCTCTCTAGTTTTTCCCTCTCGTTGTGTTTTGTGTGTAGAAATTACCTTTTACTTCTTTCATGTGTAGGTTGTTCGTTGGGGGCGTTCTGTGTATGCCAACATTCAGAAATTTATCCAATTCCAGCTTACTGTTAATGTTGGAGCTTTAGTGATCAATGTTGTTGCTGCGGTCTCTTCTGGTGATGTTCCTCTAAATACAGTGCAGGTCTCTCTCTCTCACTCATGTATTTCTTTCACTTGATCAATTTAATCTTACCATACTGCACAGTCCATGTGTTCAATATAAGGAGCACAATACAAATTCATTACTGCAGGTCTGACCATTGCAAAATTTTATAATTTTTTCATGAATTGTCCAAATTTGCCAATATACTGGTTTAATTATAGCATCTTGTTATCAATGTAGAAGACAGACCAAACCTTTGGTTTTGTGCGTGCTTATTGGTAGAATAGTTGATTTCTAGCATATTGAAGTGCATTTGAGAGAAAAGAACTTGAATTTATATTGAACATGGTTTTAGTCAATTTTGTTTTATCTGGGTCCTCTCTAGAAAGAAGGAACTGACCATTATTTTATAACTTGTTTTGGTATATATAGCCTGAAAAATAATATTTCAATGGATTGATATTATACCTGAATTTGGAAATTTTCCTTGATGCAGAACTAGATTCCTTCTCATGATGAACAAACATTTTAATTCTTGTTCACTTTTGTTGCTCAGCTTCTATGGGTCAATCTTATCATGGACACTCTCGGGGCACTTGCATTGGCTACAGAACCACCAACAGATCACCTTATGCATAGGACACCAGTTGGTCGAAGGTTTGTAGTATGGCTTAGCCAATTATGTTATGGTTGTAAATCTACAAATGCAAGCTACAGTTAATGTGACTCTTAAATTGCCTGTTCTGTGTACTGTGGCATTTTGATGCTTAATGTAACTTAATGTTGACCCCTGGCCTTGCTTTGGTGGTAAGTTTTGAGGGTAGATTTTTGTTTGATCATTTCCTGTTTAGAAGAAGGGGAATTGAGGTTGCTTTTATTTTGATTATCAATGATGGCAAATTGTGGGAGTTTACAGTTTGCTTAACAATGAGGAACTTCCAAATGTTACAGTCTGAGATCCAACAAAATTTTAGGTCTTCTTCCTTCTGAATTCTGATTCCAAGAAAAAATGTAGAATCTTGCTTTTGGTTGTGACAAAGTTGTGAGGTTTTCACTTTTGTAGTCCATCCAATGTAGATCAATTTTAGTTTTCTTTTTCTTTTGTTGCGCGTGCGTTATACTATTCTATTCTGATGAAAATGGCCTGTGTACTTCATAGATATTTTGCTGCCATATATCTGTCTTTGTAGATAACTATGCAATGCTTTGTCAAGTTGAGAACTTGTTGAGTAATCTATTCTATACTCTGTATTGTATAGAATTGTGTTGCCAACTTGTTGAATTTAAATGGTTGTGAAGAGCTCAGGATATACCAGGTTTTCCTAGGTTGTGGATTCAAGATATTAAATGATTTCTGCTCTACTCTGCAAGCATCATGTCCCGATAGAGTAGAGTACTTGTTGAATTTAACTACATTGAAATTTAAAATAACCTTTGCACCTACTCATGGAAAGTAAGGATACACAGGATGATACTGAAACACAGTTTTTCAGGCGTAATCCTTTGTTTCTTTGTCATTTTACTTGTCTGACCTTTGCTTGTCCAAGAAGTATGGTCTGGGGATTCTCTTGCATATTGTGATTGTAGAAGTTGCATAATGGTTTTCAATGTATTTGCTAATCTTTCTGAATTGATGGATGATGATCTGAATAGATGATCTTCTGCTTGCTCTTTTAGGGAACCTCTCATAACAAACATCATGTGGAGGAACTTGCTCGTACAGGTATTTCTTCTCTGAAATGCTCAGTTTGCCTGATGACAAATTGAGAGTACTACGGGCTGAGTACCAATGTAGCTCCATGGCTTATTCATGACCTATTATTCTTTTTCATCAATTTCAGGCTCTATATCAAGTTGCTGTTCTCCTTGTGCTCAACTTCCGGGGCTTGAGTATTCTCAATTTGAATCAGGATGACAGGAAACATGCTACAATTGTGAAGAATACAATGATATTCAATGCATTTGTTCTCTGTCAAGTAAGTTTTCCACTTGACTACAAGTACCATTTGCTGTATTCTTGAGTCTCGTTAAGTCTGTTGAGTGGAAAATGAAAACGATACCATTATCATTCCCAATTATACTGCTTGCGAAGAAGTTATTTTTGTCTTTTCAAGATGCAAGGCTTACATTCACTAACTATTGAACTTGCAGGTTTTCAATGAGTTCAATGCTCGAAAGCCAGATCAAATAAATGTCTTTAAAGGAGTAACAAAAAACCGCTTGTTTATGGGAATAGTTGGATTCACCGTCATCCTTCAGGTGAGCAGCCGCCGCTGCGTTTTCTTTTTGCTTTCATTATCAGTGTACTGGGAAGTGACAGCGCTATTGCCAATTGCTTTACAGATAATCCTCATTGAATTCACTGGAGACTTTACTACAACTGTGAGACTTAATTGGAAACAATGGCTTATATGCGTTGCCATTGGCATTGTCAGGTTAGTTCAGTCACCAGTTTTTGTAGGATAAGATATATTTTGCATCCTGTCAACTTAAGTCATGCATGGGTGTCCCGTGAATCCACCTTGTTTTGCTTACGCGTCTTGGTTGAATGCTTTCTGGCACCCTTTTCATTTAATTAGATGGGGTGAACTTGGTTGCTTGGGTCGTCTTCTTTTTATCACTACTTTTATTCTCGGCAAGTCATAAGAATGTTTTGAAGCCTTGCAAGTAGTGTTTTTTGAAGGCATATGCTGTCTTACTGTGTGAAATCATTACTTCCCATCCCGACCACTGCTGCCTGCTTTTTTACAGCTGGCCTCTTGCTGCGGTTGGAAAACTCCTTCCAGTACCAAAGACTCCACTATCCAAGCACTTTAGAAAGCCATTTCGACGATCAAGAACTGCTCGGAATGCATAGATGTCTTAATGAAGGCATGCATTAAACTGATAACCTGACACAGGGCACTGATGCTGCTTGTTCACAACTGAATGTATATCTCTAACCTCACCATCAATATGGTAAGAAGATTCTTCAATAGTGTGTTAAACAACTGTAAACAATTAAGTTGTGTTATATCCTTGCCTATTACTTAAATTGTAAATTAAGATACAAACAAGTAGATTTGCCCTTTTCATTTTGAAACTTCTTGTGCTAGATAGATGTGTCATTTCATTGCGCTTAAACTGTAATTTTATTGTGATTAAAGACTAACTAGTGATATTTTATCGGTTCCATTATGTAATTCATTCTAAAAAAAGAATGGAAAGATATTTTTATGTGTCATGAATTTTATTTAATGTCATTAGTTATTCACCATAAAATTCTCAGTTACGCTAGCAAGAGGTAATGGTATTAAGAAATTGGAATTTCGGAACGTACATTGATTAGGTTTTGTTCCTCTTTCTTGCAATTGAATTGAATGCCTAAAGTGGATGTATTTTTTCTATGTCCTTTCCAAGCCCTGGAAAGGAATATCGGGCAAAGTTAAGCCTAGATGGAACACCATGATCGACAGACCTCGGCGCTTTCTCATTGATGGTGAGTCCTACAAAGAATGATGATTTCACGAGTTCACTCCTGAATATTTATGATGGATTTCTATATTGAATATTTATGCGTATTTGTTTTTTTCTCACTGCCATCTGTTTCAATGTTTCTGTGTGTAAACTAGTAGTTATGGGACGATAACACGGTCAGATTACACACTGGACTGATTGCAGGAGCATAATTGTTAGACATGTAATGGGGAGTGACTCGTAAATGGGCAAGGGTTTGGGTTGCTAGGTCAGTTTGTAGGTTGTTTTAATTAAAACAGCATTGTCTCATCCTCTGATGTTGACCTAGCTGGCTTTGATCGCTAGTATTTTCTTTAGTTTAATTTGAAACCCAAGAGTAAATATCTTTTTACTTGGCTAGGCGTGAACACACTAAAAAAGAAGTAACCTGCTTGTTTTGCCTGAGGATTCTTCTGAGATCACTGAGTGAAAAATCGCAGACTTTGGATGAGTGAGGTCTGTAAGTGGATTCTATAAATCAATGGCTGAAAAGAAAGGGATTTTGGTAAAATCATGTACTTACTAGAACAACTGAAAACAACGTCCAATGGAGTAGATTGAACCGGAACAATAACGAGTTAAGAGCAGGACTGGTACAAATGAGTCCGCACTCGGCAGCCATATCATTTCTCTCGTCCCCTCCAACATAATCATTGGTAATTACGCAAGAAAACTGAAAATGCACTAGAAACCAGCAATGAACATATAAATCATGGAGACCAACTTGATTACTCCTAAATGAAAGTCACTAAAAGTGGGATTTTTGGTAATCATTTGCTTGGATTAGCAGTTGATCCAAATTCAAAGGCTCATGTTGAGTCGAACCGAGCCATAAAAGTTCATCTTGTTGCTGCTCACTAGCCTTCTCTCCATCTTCTAGTTGTAGTTGTTGCTGAGCATTGTGAACTGCTAATTCACCCTTTATCTTCACCAGCTCAGATTGAACATCAATTATTTGTTGTTGCAGCTGAGATATGACTCCAACACATCCATAAACTGGGTCTCTTGCACGCGATGCTGCCTCAATTGACATGCACTCTGCTGCATCATAACGTAAATGCACCGGAAGTTGCTGCATTCCACACCAATCCAAGATTATAAAAGAGTGAGCGCACCATATCGCAATCAATATTATCTATCAATCGTCACTAAAGATTCAAAATACGAATAGCGCTATGAATCACAAAATACTCATCACAAATGAGCTTCTTAGATAATATTAGATTATTAGATTGTTTGATGTCACGTCAGATGCACTAGTTAAGCATGGTTGGAAGTTTTAGAATGAATGGATGCTTAGTTGTGACGGGAAAGAAATTTAACTAAGATATACTCTTAGTTGATGGAATTATTTGAGTGTTGGCATGGTTGGATTGATCATGAATGAGCTGATGAGTGGAGATTTGTATATAAATACCTTTAGCAATTCAGTAATCTTGCTGGCACCAAAGACTCTATGGACATTAGCAAATCTTTGGGGATTGGTTGGAGGAAAATATGGAGCCAAGACACAATCTTGACGACATCTTCTTCTCAAAAATCTGCAAGCTGCACATCTTGTTGAATTGGACATTGTTGGATTCTGTAAGATCTGTTAGAATATTTTGTTTCAGAAAAAAGGGTCTGAATCTTTTTGAATGATTCTTGCAAAGATTTTGTTTGTAATGCCTGTATATAGTGGGTTTTGTTGATGGCTTAGAGTTCTAAGCTAGGAAAGAGCTCAACGGCTACTACCTTTTCCAAAATACTGTTAAAAAATAAGGAAACTTTGTTAATTATGAGCAGAATTCCTTAAATCAGTTTTTCATTATCTTCATTTGATAGCTTCCTTTACTGGTTCAGCTGTTCGATTTTGCTGCTAGCTAAACAAAATTTCTTAGATTAATTCATAGTATTAATTTTGGTACTGACCCTTGATTAGGTCAATCATTATTTTGGTAAACCACAGACCAATTAGCAGTTAGCCCCCACAAATGTCGATTGTTGGCGGCTGCCTTCTTGTCCCTACGAAAGCCCATATTAGAAAAGGGTAGCAGATATGATCCAAAAATGTTCATCACCCAATGAAAAAAGAAAAAAGAAATCCATAAATGTCGATGTTCTCCGATTCTGAAGCCTTCAATGGGATTTTTCCAGCTTTGCATATGGAACAAAATCAATGGAGGAAACCTGGCCTGTCTTTCTTTCATCTTCCAACTTATGTTACCCAAACCTAAGCTTACAGTCCAAGCCTAGAACATCATTCAAACAATTACAAAACCACCTCCTAAAACGCAAACTGATTTTACAATAAACAACTTATACTTCAAAGTTTTACAAAACATCAAACAAATTCTTGAACATAACTCACAAAACTACCTGTCCTATTTATATAGAACCATCTTTAAAAAATCATATGAAAACAGTAAACTTCTGTTTTGGGGTGCTTTCACTCCTAAATAGAAGTGTGGATGATGTAACTCAAACGTTCATCTGCTTACCAGAAAGGCTTGACTGAAGCAATGGAGAAAGTAAGAACTATTATTGAAGACTACAACAAAAGCTGCATTGTGCTCTCTTCAGGGTTTTTGGCATTGATTACTAGCAAAAACAGGAATGTGCCATGTGGTTCTTCTTGGAGATATAGGGGGAGAAATGGTTGGTAACAGAGGAAGAGGTGCCAGGAATGTCGGCCGGAACAAGTATTTGAGTCTTACCGGATGCTATTCTCTTACCAGCTACGTTGGCATAGAACAGGCCTGAGATGGCTGGTACAAAGACATCACTTTGAGAACACATGTAGAAGTCAATAACCTTCTCAAACTCTGAATCTTCAGATTCAAGGAATTTCGCCTTCTTATCTGCAGGCAATATGCTTTCCTGCAAAAGTTTTCAGAGGGAAAGAATGGTTTAGACTAACTGGAAGAAGAAAACATTAGAAAGGGGAAACCAATGAAAAATGCCTAACCTTTGTATAAGTTTTTGGGAATATATCTTTCAGAACATCAAGGCTTTCATCCCATCTTGGCTGAGTGAGGTAGATTGTGGTATCCTTGCCAAATCCAATCTTCCTCAAAAATATGGCAATCTCCTGTGCACTAAAACAACTCTTTGTTCCAGTTGCACTGCTTCCATGGCAACCTTTCTTGTCCAATATCTCAACTCTCAAGTCAACAGCAATAAATCGCCCATCAGATTTGCGACTCAATGTTCTTAGTCGCTCAATCATGGAGTCAACCACTTCATTAACCTCTGGCTGCAACTCTAAAGTTCCAAACATTGCCAAACATGCAACTGAATCACTGGCACTTGTTTTTGTGGTCTTTCTCATATTTACTGAAGGGAAGAATGTAGCCAGTCTTATGTTGCTATTTGTTCTAAAGACTGGTTCAATTTGCTCAGCAATGTGATCCTCTGAAACTCGATTAGGGACCTTGACAACAGCAAAATCTCGAATTGATACATCCTCAGGCAGACCTTTAACTACTTTGACTACCCCGACTAGGCTTTTAACAAATTTCTCAACATCATATATTTCTTCAAACTTCCTGTAAAATGTCAATTTTTTTAGCATGCACCCAAAAGCTCTCAATGAAATTAATTCACTACCTGATCATATTTTGGAAACTTCTTCAGAGATCACAATTTTATGGTCCTTTATCTTAAGCAAACCAACACTCAACAGTAACATTTTGAAAAAACTAGCCAATTCAGTTGGGCAGTGAAGCAAAGTCGGACTGTACATGCCTGGGGAGGTTTACAATAAGGCATCAAGCTTTGAAAATGAATATAATTAGATAAATATGAAACTGGGAACTATTTCACATACAAGTTTCCAAATGCAAATAATAGGAGGGTTTAATTAGTAAATTCGTAGAACATTTCCCCTAAAAGAGATGGGTGAAGTTGCCATTTCCATTATTGTTCCATTGGAGATAGCAAATGATCTAGGAAAGAAAGGAAAGAAAAGAGAGA
>Ga0325414_1001407_pt1 | contig 23105 bp, 20 predicted proteins | sample PopdelMetagenome_8_FD_206183 | JGI IMG/M metagenome (GOLD analysis project Ga0325414, IMG submission 206183) | Populus deltoides microbial communities from Bellville, Georgia, United States - Leaf-PdKOR-R3 | ecosystem: Host-associated > Plants > Phyllosphere > Phylloplane/Leaf | place: USA... | reverse complement strand
CCAAATCGAACTCAATATAGCAAATATATCACATCCAAATAATTTATACTCTTTTAAAATTATAATTTTTTTTATTAATCTCAAAACCATTCAATTTAGAGTCTGCTCTGCCATTCTATCCGCGCACGCCATCACACCGATGATCCGACTTTATCACCTTGTCATGCATGTGATGAATTTTTAGCATCTAGTAAAAGAATTTAGCTAAGAAACTGTCTATATCCGTAGCCTCGGCGAGAATAAAATAAAAACACCATGATTAAATGCTTTGGCTAGATGTGTGCTTTCAAAGTAATTATTGTTGATGATTTTCTTGCCTCTCGTAAGTGACTATGGTATGTACATTTTAAATTTGATGATCTAGATTTGATTAAAGAAAAAAATAATTAATAGTTAAGTTGGCACCATTTTTAATATATATTAAAATTATGTATGCTTATTAGTTTATTTTTAATTTAATAATTTAAATACAATGATCACAACAAAATTTAATAGAAAAGTACCATATCAATATCCTACTATATGTTGTTGGTTGGATTAATTTTTTTAACGTAAAAAGAATATTCAACCATTACTAATGTTTTTTTCAGCAAACAAAAAAATATTTGGGATTAACTAGATATGATCTAATTGACTTAGAAAGTTCAAAGACAACCCGGACAACTGGTACAAAATATAGTTTAACAAAAAAAATTAAGATAATTTTTTAAAATTATCAAGATGACAACATATTGGATCAACTCAAGATTAATTTATTAAATATACAACCTGATTTTAAGACCATGATAACCCCAACAAAAAGCAAATTAAAATAGATTGTGAAGCCTAATTCTCAATCAACTAAATATCGAATAATAAAATAAAATAAAAAAAGACCCGAGTTAACCTAGGTTAACATATCTAACTCGTGACCTGAGTCATGAGACCGATATAACCCTATAAAATAATCAAAATAATTTGTGAAACTCAAATTTCAATCAATCCAATATTATAGGATAAAATTAGAAAAAAAATTAATTAAAAAAATAAACAAACAACCAGAGTTAACTTACTAAATTCATGACCCTAATCATAAGACTACAATAACTTTATAAAAAAAAAAACTGAAACGAATAATGAAGCATATTTCTAAATCAATCCAATATTGAAATATGAATTGTTTTTAAAAAAATCAATTCTCAAACGGAACCAAAAAATATGACTCGAGTTAATCTACTAAACTCATGACTTGGAACACAAAACTATAATAACCTCATAGAAAGCAAATCAAAATAAATCATGAAGGATAATTCTTAAGATATAAAATATTTAAGGATGAGATTAAAAAAAAATAATTAAACAAAGAGAAAAAAAATTGAGTCAACTAAGCTATTCCTTCAAACCCGTGACCTGGGTCATGAGATTAAAATAACTCATAAAAATCAAATAATTGTTTTTTTATGAAACTCAATCCTTAACTAACCAAATTTTAAAAGATAAAAATAAAAATAAAAAATAAAACATAGATTTGTTTTTTTTTTAAAAAAAAACAAAGCATTATTGGAATTAATATTTTTTTTTAGGAGGGGCATTAAAAGCACTATCTTTATTAGTGTTTTGTTAAATGTTAAATAATATAAGAAAACCTAGAAAAATATAACAAATAGAAGCATCATTAAACATATCTAGTTATACCAAAAAATAAATAAATTGTGCACCTTCTAGTCAACAATTGTCCTAGTTTATTCTGCTTGTATGGTATAATTTTGCAATGTGGTCTCTCACGTTTAATTTGTAATGTGTGTATCAAATAACCAAAAAAAATATTGTTTAGAGGTCTAAATTAAAATTAGTTGAGAATTTAGGGACTAGCTTGTATTGACATTCGGACACCTAAACCCTCGTGCTTACCGCGACCAAGTCAAATCTTACATGACACATATTTTTGTAGAGAAAAGAGAGACCCAAAATCTTGGAAACCCTAACTGGTTCAATTGTCAAACTTCCAAAACCATCAAGTACCACCCTCTCCTCTCCTTCTCCTTCTCCATTTATCCCTTTCGTTCTGCTAAACTTCAACAGATGTAAGTGTTGTATGTATGGCTGTAAGTAACCCTTATCACCCAGCACCAAAATCTATCTCAGAACAAGAAGAGTCAAACTCTCTCAATTCTTCACTCCACCAATTCCCTCAATAAAACGACAAAATATTCTTCACCATGGCCACCGATGCCACGACCACCAAATTCCAAAACCCCACCGATTTCCGCCCCGATTTCCACTCGGAGAAAATCTCCTCCGCAACCTCTTACGACGGTCTCCATTTTTGGCAATACATGATTTCCGGTTCAATAGCCGGTCTTGTAGAACACATGGCCATGTTCCCTGTTGATACAGTCAAGACCCATATGCAAGCAATCGGGTCTTGCCCCATTAAATCCGTTAGTGTACCCCACGTCCTCAATTCCCTTCTCAAATCCGGAGGACCTTCTTCCCTTTACCGTGGCATTGCCGCCATGGCTCTTGGCGCTGGTCCTGCCCACGCTGTCCATTTTTCAGTTTATGAAGTCTGCAAGAAACATTTGTCGCGAGACAACCCAAATAGTTCAATTGCTCACGCCGTTTCTGGTGTTTGTGCAACGGTTGCTAGCGATGCGGTTTTTACACCAATGGATATGGTAAAGCAGAGATTGCAATTGGGGAGTGATAGTGTTTATAAGGGTGTTTGGGATTGTGTTAAGAGGGTGGTGAGAGAAGAGGGGTTTGGTGCGTTTTATGCTTCGTATAGGACGACTGTTTTGATGAATGCTCCATTTACTGCGGTTTATTTTGCAACATATGAGGCTGCGAAGAAGGGCTTGATGGAGATTTCTCCTGAGTGTGTTAATGATGAGAACTGGGTTCTTCATGCTACTGCTGGTGCTGCAGCTGGAGCATTGGCGGCTGCTATTACCACACCACTCGATGTTGTTAAAACTCAGTTGCAGTGTCAGGTATTGTTCTTCTTGCTCTGTTTTTAATTCACAGTGAACTATTTTGCCAATTTTAAGAAAATACGAGGCAAATAGAGAAAGAGGATGCCTACCTGTTTAATCGCACTATTCCGGCTTCATATCTAATATCTATATCATCCTATTGGTTTTTTTATGCTGCCATAGTCCGAACATCTTCTAAAGTTGTGGCACGCCATAACAACAGTTCATTTTCTGACCGAGCCCGATGTAATTTTTTAGCAGTTTGCAAACCCTGTATATTAGGTGCTTTACAAGTATTATGGCTGTAAGGGAAGCAATTTGTCATCTCTCGTTGTTTATACTTTTATGGGTTTGGTTTAATCTTCCACATCTGACTATTCCTTATCAGTCTCAATCGAAATGAATTTTACAAGAGTTGAATACCGAATGTTAAATTGGTATTCTCATGTTACTGATATCACACCTCTGCATGTCTGTTTGTTTGTTAAGGAACTTGTTATGCCTCTTCCACTAACGATGTAAAGAACATCGCTGGAAAGTCAATAGAGTGCGGGGACATCAATCTATCAATGGAGCAGCAAACACTGGGCTCATGTCCAATTTATAAATTAGGATATTCTTCAACCAAACACCTGCTATTCTCTGTAATTGACTTCCATAGAGCCTCGCAAATACTAATGACTTGACCATCTAGCCTAGCCAGCAGTAATCACCTACTTATGCAAGTACCACATAATTCGACTCCTGAGCTAACTTGGACACTAGTCAATTTTTGTATGTCTTTCTGTTGTGTGTTTTGTGATGCCTAGTAAGTGTTGCTTGTTCATTGATGATAAATTTGTGTTGAAGCTCTTGAAGAATTTCATTGGTCCACTCCATTTTGTATTTCAAAAGGCATAAGCTTGTAAGAATCTACCAAGGCTACTAGATGTATCATGTAACCTATTGGTGTCCGGTCCTGTGGTGCAAACCCTTGCATAGTAGGGGAGATGGAGTGAGGTAATGTTTGAGATTATGGCAGTGAATGTTTTTTAAAGTGATTTTCGATTGGAAATGCATCAAAATAATGCCATCAAAATGATCCAAAACCATTAGAAAAAAATTAAAGCAAAAACAAAATTCAAAAGCATTTTTTAAACGCAAAATCAAACACTCTTATGATAAATTAGTTCTCAGGTTCACTTTCTGTCATTGTCACATAAAGACTATAGGATGTGTTAATTTGTGTATAATCTATTACGGGTGTTAAATTTCTCTTAACGATAACAATGAACACTGATTGGATATGCAGGGTGTTTGTGGGTGCGACAGATTTAAAAGTGGTTCAATTGGAGATGTGATTAAAACAATAGTTAAAAAGGATGGTTACAGAGGCCTCATAAGAGGTTGGATCCCAAGGATGCTCTTCCATGCACCAGCCGCAGCAATCTCCTGGTCTACATACGAGGCCTCAAAATCTTTCTTTCAGGAACTCAATGATAATAGTAACAGTGACAATGTCACTTGAATAACCAAGGAGCGCAAGGGTATTCGCTATTCTGCTGATGCATCACAATAATGTGTACAAGTAATGAGATGCTAGCTTCCCACTAGAGATCACAAGCAAGCACGTGTACCATTTTTTCAGGCCCAGTTGCTGTCTATTTAATTGGTATTACTAGTCAAATTGATTGGTCATATAGAATTTACTGCTGAATACTTAGCTGCTCATTTAATAATCCTGTTGTCCCTGCATTTTTTCCTTAAAATTTTCAGTTTCATAATGATGCAAGATTCTTTTATTTCAACAAAAAAAAAAATTTATCGTTTATCTGGATACTCAAGAGTTAGTTACCATTGCTATCTCTCTTTTTGCAGCTATTGATTTCCACTCAGTTTTCTGATCGTGGTGATTCCATTGATGATTTTGGAGCTTATTTTTTTTTACTCGGTTTTATTTTTGGGGGTCTCTTTTATGGCGTCTGGCGAATATTAAGATATCATAGGTTGACATAATGATACCACGAGTCTAGTTATGCCAGGAGCAGATGACAGTATTGGATCTACAAGAATGGTCTCCGGGTAAAACTTTCCTTCGTCTCGGTCAATTTCAATGGCATCATTAGGAGATGGTTTATTTTTAACCAAGACTATCATTTTTCTATTTGGATTTGCTTTTTTTTTTTTTCCTTCCACATATGGACGCGTGCTTCTGCGGCCTTATGATTCGTAAACCGCAGCTTTTGCACCCCTACAGCATACTGGGAGTACTGTCACTGCATTCATGTTGAATCAACCTTTACGGAGGGCCTGTAGATGACAGCAGAAGCGATTGCCCATTTAGCACATTCCGATGGTATACTCACGTGACACGGCCATCATTGGTGAAAGGAAAGGGTAATGCTAAGTTTCTAACTTCTTGATGGGAGAAAAGGAAAAAAGGGGCTATGGTAGGCGGAGGAGAAGGAGGAGGTGATCTTTTATGTAATTTCGCTTCCATGGTAGCGTCAATTTATATTCAAATGTGGACACTTTCAATTTCCTTGGCGTCATTACAAGATCCTCAAACTTTACAAGACAACCAAGAAGCCAAGAATAAATAAGAACTTCGTGACTATGATTCGAGTGTTTTTTCCTGTTCTCTACGAGTTTCACCAGTTTGATCCTCAGCCAAGGGAAGAATATATGTTGTGAGCTCACAACCTGACCAACAATCACAGTAATATCATCAAGTTTTCCACCAGCCAAACAAAGAAACTCACTGGTGGTGTTGAGGAAACAAAACTCGTCTTTGTATCAGTAATATAAGAAGTTTTAGTAGTGAGCTTCATGCCAAGAATTTTAGGGTGATAAAAATGAATAGTAATATACTTATGTACGGTTTCATACCCAGAGACACCGTCAGCAACAGCAACAACTCCCAAATTGTAGTCGTGAACAAGGAATGCATCATCCCCACCTCTCTCAACCTATCAAAAGACCAAATTTCAAAGTTCAAATAAACGTTATTAACATCCAACCAAAAGCATAAAGATGAACAAGCAATTGGCTTACCTTTTTAAGGTGCAGGTAACACTTACCAGGCTCTTTGAAGGAGCAAATTTTGAGAGCTCCCGTTCAGGCTTAACTGCCTGCATTACCATTGCGTTTTTTTTTTTTGCAATTTTCGATAAATTAGTGAGAAGGAAGAAACTGGGAAAAACAGCTCACCGCCGAATTGTTTTGGTTTCGGATGAAGCTGCACAACAACTCGTTTTTCTTAGGAATTGAATTCGGATTTGATAGTGATATATTTGGAACATGGATTGGGAGAGACCGAGATATCGAAGCCCTTAATATAGGAACCATCCCCATTTCCCGATTCGACCCTCTCTCCCTCCCTCAAGTAACTATCCACAACCCACCCTTTTTGCAGAGCGAGCTCAAATCAAATGCGTGTGGTTCTAGTTAAAACAGACAAAGCACTCTTCCAGGCAACCAAAAGTTAGATTGTATTAATTAATAATATACGTTATCTTGAACACATAGTTCAACAAGCACCAGTGGTCTAGTGGTAGAATAGTACCCTGCCACGGTACAGACCCGGGTTCGATTCCCGGCTGGTGCAAGCATTTTTATTTTAAACTTTCTGTATTTTTGAAACTTTTCTTTTTATTTTTTAAATAAATCAATCAATCTTGGCCCTGCTTTTCTAAAATTTTCTTTCTCTATCTCCATCTCCAACAATGAACGCCACCCCCTTTTCCCCACCCGATCTCCTTCAAGGTAAAATCAGTCAATCACATTCACATTCCTTTTCTTTCCTTATTCTTGGTTAATCTCGAATTTACTTTTCTTTTCTTTTTATCTGTTTTGTAGACAACAATTCGGAAAGCGATACCGAAACGAATCCCGATGACACACCCGAATACTACCAGCCAATCTCAGCCGTTGATTACGATGACTCCCACTCCGATCAATCAAACTCAGATGAAGAACACCATAACAATCCCCACTTTTCTGATTACCAGCAGCACCACCTTGACAACGGCCACTGTGCGCGTCAAGCAGAGGATGGAATCTCGACTCTTAATCTAAACGAAGATGTCGAGGGAAAGAGCAGCAGCAGCGAAGATGGCGATGAAGAGGAATTAGAAGAAGAGAGAGTAGGAGAGGAATCTGAGACGGCGATCTTGAGGGCGTTTAGAGAGGACGAGAGTAGAAGGAATGCGCCGTTGACGCCAGAGAATGCGACACGTGTCATGGAGGCAATGCGTGGTGTGTCGTTGGGTAGTTTTGTTCCTGACTGGGCGGGTGGGGTTGGTGGAGAGCAGTGGATTGATGAGCTTAGGAGATTGAGGCAACCACCTGGTGCTGGAAATCAACCTTCCTTTCAAAATTAGATGTTGCTTTCGGGATTTTGCTTTCTTTTTATTTCTTCTTTATGAAGACTATTCCTTGCGTCCTTTCTTACTCGTATCTGAAGCTTTTTTAAATTTTTAATGGAGTGTGATGTGAAGAATCTATGAACATTTGTAGTTGAATCCATCAGTCAACTGTTTTTAAATCCAATTGAGCTAAATGGGGATGGGGATGGAAATGGGATTTCCCCGTTTCAACAAGAAGCAAAACTGAAACTAGTTCCAGAAATTCCATTTTGCTGCCATTCTAGAAATTCAGTGCTCTTTTTAGCATTCTGCGGTAATTCTTCCCCATTGCATTGATTGTTCAACTTTTTGCCTCATGGATCCCTATTTCCTTCCCACCAAATTACATAATTATAGGAGCCCCAAGCCCACCTTGCGATGATAGCAGCAAAACCTCCTCTGCAGATTCCTCTTTGCACACTCCTGTTCAATATCACTATCTCCAACACGCCTGTAAAATATTTATCCTTGCTCCATACCTCTCTGACAGCAGCTCAAGAGAAAAACAAGACTTTTTTTAATGCTCCATCCCGTTCTAACCCGCCTGTTTTGATGGTGAGCCTATTCAAAATAGCTGACAGCACAATGAAGCTATGCCTTGGTGTGTGCAAACTACCCCATGCCACCTTATACCAGTCTACTCTTACTTTCCTTTTCTTTTTCTTTTATGGTAGAAAGTCAACTCTCACTTGCTTCTCCCTGATGTGATCACATAAAGATTTCACGGTAAAATCACAAGCTAACACCACAAAAAGTCACACCATACATCCGATCTAGGAAGAGGCCAATCCACCTTCTGCTTAGGAAGAGTGACAGAGCAACACTTCTATCGACCTAATCCACCACCTTGCTTAGGAAGAGTAACACTTTTCCATGAGACTTGCCCCTGCAGCCGAAAACCTTCTTTACCCTTAGAAATGCATAGCATCTCTGCTCTACCTCTGATGACTTTGGATGAGATGACAAAAACGGGAACCAATAGTTTTGCATACTAAGTATCTTGGAGGAAACCAACTGAATTTTCAAGCAAAAGAGACCTTTTGATGCCCAACGCGGAGTTAGAACAGGAAGTTTACTGATAAGGGGCTTACAATCATCATAGCTTCTTTGTAACAAGGGTAGCACCTAAATATCTCACAGGCAAATTCCCCAGATTTCACAGCCCATTAGTAAAAACCATTAAATCATCCGCAAAACAAAGGGGTGAGAGAAGAATTTTCTTGCATTTAGGGTGGCAAGGCACGCCAGAAACATTATTAAGCAGGCTTGGATAGAACCTCTCCATACAGATCACAAAGAGATAAGGTGATAATTAGTCACTTTGCCTTAACCCCTTCTTCCCTTTAAACTGTTATTTTAATGCTACTCCACGTACAAAGAAAATCCATACATTATAATTATTTGACGCAGTCGACAATCTGAATATATAGTTTCTAGTGCGCATCGAGACAAATTAATCTCAAATCAAAACTGAAGTTGCAAATCATGGTCCTAGAAATTTTGAACTGCCATACACTGGAATGAAGGTCCTGTGCACGTTGTGCTCCAGCTATTATGTTGATCAGGAACCACTTGAGGCATGCTTCTAGCTTCCTTCTCATGCACTGATATTCTCTATTTCAGCTTTCTTGTCCATTCTCTTGAAAATGCCAGCAATAACCTGGTAAAATGATTTTAATAAACTAGGTAAGATGGGAATTTTCAAGAGTGTAGATTAGAATGAGTTACCACTACATGACTCTGGTTCTGTAATTTATGAGATGGGGATAAATTTGTACCTTTCCAGGTCCCAATTCATAACTCTTCTTCAGCCCTTTGGTTAAGAGAGTCTTCACTGTTGTTTCCCATTGAACAGGAGAAGTCACCTGCAAGTTTGAATTTATAGGATCAAATTATTGTTTCCTCTGCTTTATCATGGAGAAGCAAGTTACGAGTAGTTTACTTGGCGTGCCAAGATCTTCTTAATTGTTGCAGGATCTGCATGTGGTTGTGCATCAACATTGGATATAACTGGTATTCTTGGTTGTCTGATTTCAGTGGCTGCCAATGCAGCTTCCAATCTTGAGACAGCTGGTTCCATGAAACTTGTATGAAAAGCACCGGCAACTGCCAAACGAACCTGAGAAAAGTCGGAACCATGGTTATTAACAGTGAAAAGATGATGATGATGATGACGACGACGACGACGACAATGATGAAACAAAATTACCGTCATTCGAGCTTTGAATGACTTTGCTTTGGCTTCTACTGCTTCTACTCCCTTCACACCTCCAGATACCGCATAATTACCCTACCAAAATGCATTCAATACCAAAGTTCATACATTAAGTTAATAAATACACCAAGTATGGCACTGATACTAAAAGAATCTGATTTAAAGGAACCTTACAGGACACAGGTAATTTGCAATCTGAACTCTATCAGCTTCATCAACTTCTTGATTGGCTGCATCACACAACTGTTGAACTTTGTCAGAGTCCAGTCCTACAACACTGACCATCGCACCTTTAGCAGCATCGGCAGCTTCCTGTAGGCAGTTTCATAGAAAATGTTATTACTAAAACATGTCATGAAACACTCAGTACGAGGTACATATACTATAGCCATCTCTTAGCCAGCTATGATTACCTGCATGGCTTCACCCCTTAGTTTGACCAGCTTCAGTCCATCTTCGAAGCTATAATAAGATGGAATCCAAAGAAACAGGACATGTGAATACATAAACACAAAGACATATAAAAAGGCAGGAATCATATAGGCATATACTATCTGTAAGCGATTAAAACTTTTACTCTGAAAACAGTAAATGGTGCACAAACTAAAACATGAATACGAAGATGTTCTATCTGCCCCGATCTGATACACAGAACACAGCATAAGCAATGACCAGATAACCACCCATCAGCGACAATCATCGATCAGATTTCAATATTGCTGGATTAATCTAGTTTGCATGTCACATTAAATGTTAGGCAGAGCTCACCTAAATGAGGTAGTCATCACTTAAGTTTGAATATAACTGGGTCCTTCTAATTTGCAAGTCAGATCAACTATTGAGAAGAGCTCATCCAAATGTATGACACAACAGGATTTTAACAGAAGCATCATATTGATAAGCACTGTAATCTAAAAGTGCTTGGCTCAATGCAGGATAAATTAAAATATGAATATGAAGGAGGAGGTAGCAAGCTCATAAATCAATTTGTGCAAACACATCAACACAATATTGTTTCAACTCAGTTAGTGTTATTGTTAGATGAAGTTGCTTTAGTTTGCAAATACAACAGTTGTTTTCTTGAGTTAAATGCTCGCCTGAAGGCTCCAGCAAATGCTAGCGCAGTATATTCTCCCAAGCTGAGACCACATGTGACATCAACAGAGTCAATTATCTGCTGGCCTCCATCACGAGCTCGGAGCACCTCAACTGCAGCTAGACTTGTGACATAAATAGCAGGCTGCATTGATAGTTACAGATGCTCACCATTAATCACCATTTATAAATCTTAACCAGTAAAAACACCGCATGCATGACAGCTAAGCATCAACATCACCAGAAATTAATGCAGCTATTTAGATAAAAGGGTGTAGATCCGTGACATAGTATTTATCCTAGTTTCAAAAATAAGATTAACCAATCAAGCCGATTGGTGTAGTAAATCTATCACATGGGACCTAGTAATTTAAAAGAAAATGTTGACATCTTTTCACCAAAGTAGAGTCTCTTCACAACCATACATGTTGCATCGGGTGAGCTTGTCTCCTTATGGCATAAATGTCTGTTCATTGTTGCCAGGACAATTAAGCCCAAAATAAAGCAGTAAACATTGCATAGCAGAAAGAGGGAGTACCTGGCTTATAACAGTCGAATCCAGCTTCTCTTTTGGACCACCGGTGCAGAGTTCTAGAAGATCATACCTGCATCCAACAAATGCTTACGAAGACAATGCATATAGATTCCAGGCCGAATTTCTAAAGCTGACTGAAAGAGAAAAAAAAGGAATAATTTTTTTGAATGCTTACCCCAATATATCGTTGGCTTTTTTGTACAACTCGGAAGCAGCTGACACACTATGAGCCTCCTTTCCCATCCCAACAGCTTGTGCACCCTGAATTACTTAGAACAAACAACAACACACCACTCTAGTTAGGACTTAGGAGTAGCAATTAATTAATTAATCAACAAACTAACAATTTAGCTCTTAATCTTTAATTCCAGCCCCAATTAAAGAAAAATCAATCAAGCCTTATCTAACGATTTCCTACATTAGGAATTAACCAATGCAGGTAAAATTAGAAAGGTAAAAGAAATCAATAAAAGACTGACCTGACCAGGAAACAAAAAGGCAGAGGTAGGCTTATAATCGAGAAACAAAGTATCATCAACAACAACAGTTTGAGTTTGTGATCCAACTGACAAGCTCATGAAAACCCTTGATGGGTTCCCATTTTTAAGAGCAAATCCTCGAATTCCTTTGTTAAAAGCATCAGAGGAAGTGAAAGAGAGGGTTTTGAGAGAAACGGAAGGGATAGCGAGAGAAGAAGAAGCCATGGTTGAAGAATGGAGGGTGCGTAGGATAAGAGGGAGGTTGGTGGTGGTAGTGAAGGATGCTGGCATGTGAATTTAGTGTTTGTTTGTTTGGGTTTTTTATAATGTGAAATGGTGTGGGTATTGAGTAGCGGAGTTTACAAAGAGAGACGTTGGAGATGGCTTCAAAGCCAAAGTGAGCAGCCAACCAATACTCTTTGGTAAATATGATATTAGTTTTTTTAAAAACAATTATTAAAATAATATTTTATTTTATTTTTTGAAATTTTTATATCAAAACAATTCAAAATACAAAAAAATTATCTAAAATAAAAAAATATTTTTTAAAAAATATAGTAATATCAACACAAAAACAAACACTCGCATTGTGTTCTTTATTTTATTTTAGGGCACATAACTTCACTCTGTTATTGTCGTTTAAGAAAAAATAGAGAACAAGGAGTCGATGAGAGAAAGTTCCAAGGAAGAAGGAAGGAGAATGCTTCTCTTCACCTGGAGAGGTCTCGAACATCAGAACCAGGCCATGTCAAAAAATAAAATAAATAATAAAAGTCTCGGGAATGACTTTTAAAAAAATTCTGACGGAACTATCGAACATCTAAAATGAGGCTTTTCTCATCGAGAGTAGGAAATCTCAGGAGGATTTTGGTTAAATTCCAAAAAAAAAAACCTCTCAACAGCATCTGTAATTTGCGATTCTGAGACTGAGACTGAGAGGGTCCGTGTAATTAATTTACCCTCTAAAATAATAATATCATGACCTACTTGAAGTCCTTGATATGATACTTATCGAATTTGAGTACCCTCAAGTTCATGGATCATTTAACACAAAATATTTTGCTTCGTTTTGCTAACAGGAGTTGAATTCCAATTTTGAAGCTCTTGTTTTCTTCATTCGGTATTTTGCTAGATTTATGCAGTGATAAAGAACTAGCTGATTTGGTTTTTCTTACTCGAGGAATAATGCAGCGAGAAACCCAAAATGCCAAAAAAGAAAAGCAATATAGTGGATAAATTGCATATACCATGGCGTTCGTTGATACAAATATGAGCCCCAGGGAAAATAACGGGGAGGCCAGACATTATCTCCGCAACCAGGTCTGTCTTGCCTTGATATGTGTTCTCCGGAGCCTGCTAGTGCTATTATTCTTGCTCGATATAGATCAATTTTTATGTGGCCATCACTAGCCTGCTTCTGTTCTTATTACAAACTAATATTTACCAACTTCAGTAGACAACAATATGAAGGCTGGTTCCCCGTATATCATCCCGTTTATGCGCGTAATTACTTTGGACTTTTTGTCTGAATTTCCACTTCTCCTTTGCTGATTTGATGTTGAACTATTTCTTTTAATTACAAAACAATTTAACCAATGGGAAGAGAATCCGCCACCAAAAAAGTCAAGGTAGGTGTATTCCTGCGAACATATAAAACAGAAATAGAACCCTTAAATCCCCCATCATTTTGGAAGTGATATGCCCTAATTTTCACGTTTTTTTTCGTATAGGCCTTGCCCAGCACTGCACGGCATATAATAAATAATGCAGCTTTTCAGAAGCAAATATATTACAAGCTAAAAAGCATTGCGGCAGATGGTTATATCCATCCAACGCAGAATCTGCAAAGCCGAACTGTGTCCTTGCAGAGCATTTTACTTTACGTGGGGCATGAAATAAAGCAACAAACAAGAAAAATTGATTCAGAACAATACCTGGTCAATTCATTTGCTTCTCTTTATGTATAATCAACAGCCTGAAGTTCACTAAATCTGTCCCTTTCGCTCCTTATTACTCTTGCTTTGTTCTCTACTATTTCAAGCACCTGAAGAATGGAAGTGAAGGAATAAAAATCCATCACATTTTAAGTGGTTCGTTGTTTGCTTAGATGACAAAGAAGTGCTTTACAGGGGCTCCTCAACTTGGGTGCAAGATCTTTTGAAGCAAATTAATTTTCCTTTTTTATGTTTTCACGTGTTCTATGCAGCAGAATTGTGGCACTCCAAATTCAAATTACCTCTGGTCTTGAATTTAGAACTCCACTGGACATTCCAACATCGATGCACCATATGCTACAGTTGTATTTACTGCAAGAAACACACAGAATTTCAGAACTACGACCAGGAAAATATAGCTGCCATATTATGATGCAAATTGGAACCTAACTAAAGACAGTATAGATGAGTACCAATTTACGCCTGTAGTTTGAGGAGTATGCCCTACCACCATTGCCTTAGCTCCAAGCAATTGCAGTGTCTCTTCAAGAACGGATTGTATCTGATGAGCATACAGTTTTTAGTTCCAGAAGCCAGAGAAGTTACTACAGTATTAAGATTGCACAGTTCAAGCTTGACTCCAATAATTGAGTAAAAATCATGGGAAAAAAAACACGACATCAGAAAATCTCATTTTGAAAGAGGTTGATTTCTTCTTGCTTCAAAGACAAAGTAATCCAACCTAAAGCAAATCAAGTTGGCAGACAAATGCATGCTCTGATAAACAGTGGTTGTAGTTTTCAGTGGCAACAAGTTTGTTTCATTTCATATTATTTTTAACTGCCTGATTCCCTCGCAAGAAAGAGATAGAAATACACACCATCAAAGGATACATACCCGGTTAATCTGATAGCCCTCCAAACCCAGCATGTCTCTTGAGTATAAGCGGTTCCAAACAACAGAATCAAAACCCTTTGTGGCTATAAACGGGAAATTAGGACTAGTATCATCCTCACTTAAACCTCTCATCCAGTGAGATACTTCATAGTTCATCCTTTCAACGCCATATGCAACTGCAGAAGTACCAATACTCCTATCAGGCATTTCAAACAAGAAAAGAAAAAAATCTTACATGTCTTAGCAAGCATAAACAGCATGACAACCAAATCTTCCAAGAAGAGATGCTGCTATTTTTATTTCTTACCATGTCGAGGAAGGAGGCCACCATGACAGAATACCCAGTCATTGATCTTGAGCACAACTGCATGCCGCGCCAATTCACATGCTAACAGACCACCTGGTCTCAACAAGATTGATCTGGCAATTACCCCCTTTTGCCTCTGCCCTAATATTTTAAGGTGATATCAGTAAATGCGCCATATGCAGGTAAAGGCAAAGACGGAGAGTTTCTGTGGAGGAACAGAAGGAGAGCAGATAGGTTCACTGCATTTGATAACTGAAAGGACAGGATTTTTGTACCTTCACCAGATTCCAAGGACCCCAGTGATTCTGAGACAATTTTCGATCTTCTCTCCGCCTTTTAGACTCTCCAATCCAGCCAAGAAAAGCATTTTCCCAGTTGTACTGGTGGTCTTCCAAGTAGGCCAGGAAATCTGAACATTCATCAAATGCCCCCGAGTCAACATATCTAAAATCTCCCTCCACATTCATAGTCTCATGATTCCCATTGACCTATTATCAAAACAATAATATAGTTAAAACATAAATCAAGAAAATTTTTACAGGAGAATAATATCTTGGAGTTTCACAAGAAATGTTTTAAAATGAATATATTGAACTCAAATTACTGAAAAGTTTGCAGGATGACAGAAGATTATACGCTTGAGACATAAGAGGTAGGAATCCTAAATGAACTTCAATAATCCTTAATTCATATACTGTTGTGCAATGTTTAAAATGTGGCTGTGGCATGATGTTGATGTTGATGTTGCCTCACTGACAGAGCTATTTCCATCTTTAGTACTACAAACCTTTAGTACTACAAACCTGAAAAACAGCTCCACCTTGAGCTTTTGCCTGAATATCCAATGAGCGTAGTAAGGACAGTATTGCTATCTCTTCTTCACCTCGATCAAGTACATCTCCAAGCTGAATCAATACCTACATTTCCAAAGAAGGATTTGAAAACATTAGACTACAAATATAGAAGCTTGAAGAGGATAGTGTTATCTTAATGATATCATATAAGATTACAGTCCATAAATTGTAGACCAATAGTAGTTCAAAGTTTTTTGCATATTAGACGAATAAGAGACATACGGTTTCTCCACCAGTCCATAAATCATGACCATCAGAACTCAGTACGCCAGCGATCTCAAGCGCACATCTTGCTTGGTCAAGATCTCCATGAACATCTCCAACTATGAATACAAGTCAAAGTAGACAGTGAAGAAAAAGTTAATGAATGGCATGCATAAAAGCCAACACAATAAATTGAAAGAGATTATATTGTTTCTCTTCAATCTCCACATGAAATCTTCACAGAGATATCTTTAATCGCTTTGAAAAATGAAAAAAAAAAAATCAATTTTGACTTGTACAAAACTAACAAAAACATTTCACAAATCTCCTTCCAAAATAGGACTCAATGTCAAAAGACATCACAGCCGAGCAAAATGGCACCTTGAATGCCATAGTGGGGAAACCCCAATTAAGTTAAGCATACATCCTCCAGTAACCATCAAGAATCTGTATATTATCCTTTGAGTTAATCAATGAAAATTACGAGCACCCATACTAGTGTATATCAACATGTAGAATGGATACAAATATGCGTTTCAGTTCTCTGAAAATTTAGTCAAACTTACTAATTTGGGTGCGTTCAACAAAAATAATCAGGACTAACTTAGTTTCTGTTACATGATTCAAATTTTGCATTGCAACATTAAGACTGCCTTCCAACAATTCAAGTTCGTTAAGTCATGAAGCTGAAGTATATAAAGAACTCACCAATACCAGAAAATGACAATACTGTGTGGATACTACTAAGAACCAAGCTCAGACAGAGTAAAACAAAAGCACCAAAACCAAAAAGGGAGATGATGACTAGTAAATTACCAGCTACAATACGGCGACCAGGAGCAGAGACAAAAGTAGGAGGGTCTCCATTGATAACTATAGGCTTCAAGGCTCCTCCTGTGCTGCTGCTAGTAGGATTTAACGCGGGATAAGAAGAAGATAAAGAAGCACAAGTCTCTGTTACTCTACGAGGAAGTGAACAAGGTGGTAGAATTAAAGAATTCAGACATGATGAAGCCATTGGTTTTTTTCCCTCTTATTCACTCTTCATTTCTATAGTTTAACGCAAGTTACGAATATAGAGCTTCTTATTTTTGTTGGTTTCGATTTTCAGTAAAGGGCGAAATTCCTTGCCTCTCAGCCACGTATTTACTTTATATCTTCTTTCTTTTTAGAAACTTTGTGGATGGAGATTCTTTTGAATGGTGGCCTGTTAAAATCTCTTGGTTTGTTTTTGTTATCGTTAAACGAGAGTTCGAGACAGTTGGGCATGGGATGTCCACTTGTAAACGGCATCGTTTCTTTGTTTTTCCATTTTTATTTTTCTCAGCTCCTTTCGGTACCATTTATATCTGCATAATTTTTTTTTTACTCGTGGTCATTTATAACTTTAATAAATTCTGTGAAATTCACTGTGAGGATCCACATATCAATTTTAACTTCTTAATTAAATATGAAAAGACTCAAAGTTTATCCTCTAAAAAAATAAAAATAAAATCAAGAAGAAGTTTGACGATTCTCAGTTGAGATTGAGAGCGAGATTAATTCATATCATGCAAATTGTTAGACAGTGAAAGAAGAGAAGGTGTCCAAACTGCAAACTGTCCATCTTGGATGTAAAAATAAATCCCTGTTTAATATTGTAGTTTAATTATATTTTTGAAAAAATTATATTTATTTAAATTTTAAATTATTTTCTTGTTTTTTTATTTTGATATATTTATATTAAAATAAAATATACAAAATATATACTATTTTAATATATTTTGAAATAAAAAATATTTTATATTCAAAATGGATGATGAGGCATGGGCACAGTGTTGCAGAATATGGTCCTAAACTAACAATCCCGTGAAACATGAATGAAAATCACCACAGCACTTGGAGCCATTTTTTCAACTTTAAGCGTTCTGTTCGTTACTGGGCAATTTTCGTCATGAGACCAGATTCGATCAAGCCCAGCCCAAATTTGCTAATTAATTTGCCCCTGATCATAGGCCCATGCATCCACGAAAGAGTTAGATGTCAGCTAGCAGAAACTCATACGAAATTAAAGTACACATTCAGAAATTCAGGCCCGGACCGAGCCAATGGCCCATCGCCCAAAGTCGAGACGAGTTTTCTCTCATGGCTAATTCGTGCAAACCCAACCGGAATCTATAAAAAAAAAATGAAGAGAAGAAACCAAAGTTTTTTTTTTAATCCATTTGATTGTGTGTGTGTTCTATATTTGGTAGAAGAGAAAATGTCGAGAATTAATTTGTTTATTTTTTATCCATTTTATAAAAAAAAAAATCTTTCCGGTATGAGATAACCACTAACTCATTTAATAACATTTAATGAATAATTATGAGAGGTGTAACTCAACTGATGAGACCATAGATTTATTTTCTAAATATTACATGCTCGAGTCTCATAAATCTCAAGGTCATTAAAGACTTACATAATTATTAATTTTAAAACCCGTAAAATTAATTAAAATATACACAATTATAAAAATTAATCAAAATATATACAAAATAACTCAAACACCTTCATTAACTTAAAAAAAACAAAAAACATAAGGATGAGAAATTCAATTCCAACAGCATAATGTGAGAAGCCCGAATTAGGACAGGATACCGTTGAAATGATGGTTCTATCAAATCAAACATCCAGCATACCTAACTGTAGGGTCTCAAAAACCTGCTTTCGAACTTCTCTTTCCACTCTTCATCGGAGTTCGTTTGATTTTTTTTCTTCCTCTCCAATAGAAGTTACAGGATCTGACCAGAAAATATAACAAAGGTGGGCAAGTGGGCGTGCACATCCACTGAACAATCCCTGGGCCAAATATGTCCCAGCTGAAACGACCAAAAATATCCAATGTCAATGGATAAAAAGAAAAGCACTCCTGCGGTGTTTTCTCGGAACATGTTTGGCTCTTTCACATGATCTTGTGTGTGGAAATATATGTGGATAACGTACCATCTATAGCTTCGTGTCATTACTCACAACTACCATTTACACACAAAGCTCGGAACTTACCAGCTAGAAAGGGTAGCGGAGAGGATGCATGGTTGAATCTAAAATATGTACAACGTTGATGAAAACATGAAATCAGTAGTATTCCATGCAAAACCTATAACAATGGGATGGATCTTCACGGTACTGATATAGAATGAAAAATCTTGAATACGGAAAATGAAGAGGTTGGAAAACAAGTTCCATTTTAACACCTTTGGTGAAAAATAGTTTTTTTTTAAATTATTTTTTTTGTAAAATAAATTCCTGAAAAATAAATTATTTTTCAATATTTAATAATATTATAGAAAATAATTTTCAATGTTTAGCTATATCATGAAAAATAAACTGAAAAATAATTTGTTAATTTTTTTTTTCAAGTTTATTAAAATAATGAGGAACAGATCTTACAAATTAAAGTTGAATGAGAATGGAATTGAAAACAAAATCTAATTTCATAAATTATCTCAAATAAAAAAATAACAATCAAAATAATGGAGATCAAATCTAATAGATAAAAAAGTTGAAAGATAATGAAATTAAAAAAATTATAATTTCATAAATTATTTTAAATAAAACAAGTAATAATGAAAATAATAAGGACCAAATCCGACAGATAAAATATTTCAATTAAGAAAATGGTAAGATAAAAGTAAATAACAATAAAAAAATAAGGATCAAAGTTGATATAAAAATCAAATTCTAAGGGATGAAATTGAAAAAAAAATCAAAACAAAATATATAGTAGTCAAAAGTTTGAGAACTAAATTTGATATTATCAACAAATAACATGATATTTCAAAAAATTTCACAACTTCTGCAAAGTATTTTCCGTAAAAAAAACACTTTCCTGAAAATTAAGTAAATTTTTTCTTTAACTGAAAAGTATTTTATGTTGATTAACTTTTATAATGAGAAATAAATATAAAAAATTTTAAAAAAAAATTTTAAAACTATTTTTCATGAAATAAACAGATATTATTGTGTATTAAACGCTCCAATATATAAGTTAATAAAGATGCATTGAAAAACAAGCCTAAAAAAAGTTGTATGGCAGGGGCTGCAAGGTTTTTTGCTAATAAAAGAGAAGAAAACATATTACATGTGTTTGAGAGTACTATGGTTAAAATGAACTTCTGAAAAAGTTTGAATTTTTTTAAAATTTATTTATTTTATTATTTTTTAATAATTTAAAAAATATAAAAAATATTATTTTAATATATTTATAAATAAAAAATACCTTAAAACACAATATCAACCATACTCCCTCACAAGCTATAACTACAAAGAAGAGAATTAAAGGGAGAAAAAAAACAGCTTTAATTATCAAGATTTTTTGATGCAGTCATAATTAAGCTATGACAAACTTGCATCGAGTAAGAAGCGAATGAGTCAGTTCTTGCCATATCTGGTTTTATATCAATATTGAAAATAACAACTGCATCATAAGCACTGTTCACTTCAGAATTGTAGCTCCTAGCCCAACTTGGGGGATGTCACATGCATGTCTCAGAGACATACAAGCATTCGATACTTGTATAATTTGACTTCGTCATTAATAAGGGATAGGTTATGCTTATCTAAGAAGTCAGACTAGCTGTGTTCTTGGCAGATATCCCTGGTTAATTAAGTGAGCATTTGTTTTTTCATTACAATATATTATTTTAATATATTTTTAATTAAAAAACATCAAACATTTAAAAACGCTAAAAAAAATAACAACCAAGGCCTTCTTATCGTATCCGGATTGATCATGCACCATCCAAGTGGAGAGTTTTTCCTTGTATGTCCAAGCTATGAAAGTCAAGTAGAGGAAGATGGAACTCGTATCTGATAATACAAGTGTATCGTGGGTACATTAGCCACCCCGTCAAATCCATACACAAACATGGCAAGAAATGTACATCGCTATTCATCTTTGTTGCCGAACTTGGAATGGAGTTTATGGCGGAGGAAGCATGTGACTTTAAAGAGATCTCCCTTTTTGGATCGATCTTATAAACGTATGCTGCACCTCCACACATGAGAGAACGTAGATGCCATAACTGGCTATGTTCTATCGTTCTCAATTTGATGTATGCATTATGTCAGGTATCTTATGTCAGGTCCTTGGGGAAAAGTTCCATGGCTACATAATATAGGTGATATTTTGATGAAGGTGGCAAAGCAATTTTACTCGGATCTATTCACTTCTTTTTGGTTTATATATACCTCAAAACATTTCAAGTTTATTTTCTTGTAAGGAAGCCCGATATCTTGCATTGCGAGTAGAAACCTTGTAATTGTATATATTGTTAACAGAATACAAAACTTAGTTAAATCCAAAGAAAAAGAAACTAAAACGAAAATTAACCAATTAATATCTCCAGGTAAACTGGTCTCGTTTCGGTTTCTAAGAATTTATAGGAATTTGTGTTCATATTCAATCTAAAACTGAATGGGTTCTTCTTTTTCTTGGCAATTTGCAGAAATATATATTCATTACTCAAATCGAAAATTTCTTGCAAGGATAGATTAATTGGGTTCTGCGAATTTCGTTTTAAGTTATTTTACTGAAACCTCAACGAAATTATTTTGATAAAAAGGTTTGCAGGTGGTAAGAGTATTAGGTGATAATTAAAAAGGAGAATGGAGTCTTATGGAAGCCACGATGTAGGGTGTTGTAAACCACCACCAAATTAAAATTAAGAAATGCAACCATTTAAACGGTGATGTAGTAATAAAAATTTAGATTAATTTTTTTTTTATGATTTTAAATTTGAGTCATGAATTTGTTAATATAATAATATAATGACTATTTAAGATTTATAAGATTACCAATTTTAAAATTTATAGAATTAGTTGAGATACGTTTAAACTGATGTGGATCTCTATATTAATAAAAAAAATTAAAAAATAAAGAACTGAACGGTAATTCTATATTAGATACTAAGCTTGCTCCATAAAACTTAAAACGAGTACAAAATTATCTTAAATATTAATTTTAAATTTTAAAATTAATCATCTAAATTAATTTGGATATCCACAATTAAAAAAATAAAAAATGAAAGGGAGTCAGTCATAGGGGCCAGATCCGGCTCTGACGTTAGGTGTATCGCTAAGATAAAGACAAGTGGGAGAGCAAATATGAAGAGATTGTCGGGTTGTGGACCCCTTAACAGAGAAGTCTTATTCTTCTCTAATTCATAGAGTATATTTTATTTTTCATACGGAGATTCGTGATTTGACCAATGCCCCCACACACATTCACTTTGACCTTTGTGAAATTCCCACCCACTTTCTCTAGATTTAATGATTTTATATCCTTTCTTAATTCTATCTCTTGGGATTTGCCTCCCCACCTAATTCCTCCGCGCTATTACATATCTTCAAAAGGATATAATCACACCATGACCAATCTATAATTTTATCTTGGGCAGGCAGTACGGAATCAAGATTGGATACAAGTTTTAGCTTTGTTTTTTTAAGCTTGGCATTGCCGCTGATCTTATTTGTCCATTCAGATCTTTACAGCTTTTTCATCTAAAAAATGTGTTCTACTTTGTCAAGTGTAAGGCTTTGCATAATCCAATTGCATCAATATGCCTTTTCTTGAAAAATAAAGTGCAAGAAATATATAGTTTTAATCAATTAATAGTTTAATACACACTTTGTAGTGTCCAGATATTGATGTCAATGCAGTTTTCAGATGGATGTAGGGGCTGACGTAGCGCACAGAGTTTGCAGGCTGCTGCAAGGATGGCACATCAGCCAAACTGCCATTAGGGTGGGGGTTTCAGGCCAGTCATTGAAGGATGAAAATGTATGCTATATTGCTGTTAGAAAAAATATATATTTATTACACCATCCTATGCAATCTAGGGTGCACCCTTGATCTTGATTTTAAATTTAAGAAGAGTTTGTGAGAGAAAAATTCTCTATTCTTTAAGTTCTTGGCAATCTGAATGTAAACGACTACATAAAATCTAATTAATTAGGAGTTGTTTAGATTTGATATACAGATTATATACAAGAATTGATGAGTAAATGTCTGTCAAATTTGAAAAAACAAACCTGGCATATAATCAATTGTGATTCCCGAAACTCCTCGATAAAGTTCATATTATTCAGTTAATTAAATGAAAGGGCTAAGTTCATGGTGGGAGATTTTATCAAGGATTGTACCATTATTCTAGGTAAGGCTGGAAAATAACAGGGGAGGGGGGGGGGGGGGGGGGCATAGCTGAAGAAGAAACCTGTGAGAACC
>Ga0325414_1001406_pt1 | contig 23107 bp, 14 predicted proteins | sample PopdelMetagenome_8_FD_206183 | JGI IMG/M metagenome (GOLD analysis project Ga0325414, IMG submission 206183) | Populus deltoides microbial communities from Bellville, Georgia, United States - Leaf-PdKOR-R3 | ecosystem: Host-associated > Plants > Phyllosphere > Phylloplane/Leaf | place: USA... | reverse complement strand
GAAAAAACCTTCAACAATGGATCAAACAATCCTCGTTGTTAAAATAAAAGGATATGTAGACCGTGTATCATGCACCATCATTTAAGTGGATGTAAAATGAGTGTATATTCCAAATTCTCTGTAAAATTTCTTTGGTGGTCGGTGAGGTTGCATATCTAAGAAAATTTTCAACCACAACACAAGCATGCATATATATATATATATATATATATATATCTTTGGGGAGGATGTGAAAGACTTCCTGTATTACTAGCAGTTTATCAACATCAAGAACATGCATAACTCAATCAAGCTTTTATTTGATAGCAAAATCAACCATTTCCATGCTGAACTTTTCCTTTTGATTTATCATTTCTTTGTCCTCTGTTGGAAATTTGCAAGTTTTACCATACCCTGTAAACTTCATGTTTTCTGATAGCTTGTTGGATGCAGACTGCTAACGGGTGCTATTCTTGCTCACGAGTTGATGCATGGGTGGTTACGCCTCAAAGGTAGAAAGCTGTCGGCTTGAATTTTGCTTGAAAAGGCTTTTGTAAATTTTGCTGTCGCACTCTTCATTTCTCTTTTCATAATGTAGGATACCGCAATCTTAATCCTGAGGTAGAGGAAGGAATCTGTCAAGTGCTCTCATACATGTGGCTCGAATCAGAATTGCCCGGATCTAAAGGCATGCCATCCACATCCACATCCACATCAACAGCTTCCTCTTCCTCTTCCTCTTCCTCTTCAAAGAAGGGCGAGAAGTCCCAAGTAGAAAAAAAACTGGGTGATTTTTTCATGCATCAAATCGCCCATGATGCCACTCCATCTTACGGGGAAGGATTCAGGTCTGCTAATGCTGCTGTCAGCAAGTATGGTTTACGTCGCACCCTGGACCACATACGCCTTACTGGCAATTTCCCATTATAATTCTAAAGCTCATGTATGCTTCTTTTCTTTTCCATAGTCCCCTATGATCACACTGTTTTGCTGCTCCTCAAGAAAGATCGAGCTCATAACAGAAGATTGGACAGCACCCCCTAAATTTTCACGGGGTCCAGTGACGATGCGTGTCCCACAAAAAATAGATTCCGAGTTCAATAAATAATTGTATCCTATTCTTATTTAACGGAAACAGGCGCAGAGTGAATCTTCTGGTTCAGCTTTTAGATTCTCATGACCACTGCATCAATAGAATTGTTTTTTCGATGTAAATATCAATAAAAGATATAATGCGTGACAGTGTTATATTCAATTTGCTATTAAAAAAAATCAAAACCAAGGAAGAAAACTAACATTAGAATTGCAAGTTTACTCAATCTCAAAGAAAATTACAACATCATTATTTTTCTTTTAGGGATTTAATGTTTTTTTTTTTCAGGAAAAGGAAATTAAAGTTCACTACATTGATTAAACCATCAATCACCCTTTAAGCAGAAGTCAGAACGCTTAATTTAAGTTGTTTTCAAGATCATGTCGGGAGTATTCGAAGAAAAGAGGCATTATAAGAAAATTAACGAAAATAGTATTCTGAATATATCATTTCATCAACACACAAAAAACCTATTTATTATATATGTTTCATGCGGAGCAAGATTATCTCATTCAAAACCTACTTAACTACGAAAACGATAGCTATTATTTGTTTCTTCACTTACAGGAGGATGTGTGTAAAAATTAAAAATCTTGAAGAATCGGATGAAATATTTATAAAATATATGGGTCTACAGAGACTCTGCAACAATTTTGATGGGTCTAAAGTAGAATGCCCGGAGTTTACCACGTTGTAGTAAACTTGGTACAATGGAAGGGGATGTATTGAAGGTTCATTCCCCACGTACTCTGTATTTCTGATGGAAAGACTGAAGGACGCTGTCTTTCCCCACCATTTTCTGTGCTCAGCACCTATTAAGTGTGTATTTCGGTTAGCTGTTGTGCTTGAGATTAGTGATGGGGCTCATCATTAAAAGTAAAAAAGCAACAATAAAAGCATAAAAATAATGCTTTTGATGCGCCTATGTTTTGTGCTGTCGAGCAACCGTCCTCAAGTCTGGTAAAATCCTGTTGAGGGGGCATTGCTGATGAAAGAATGGGCAGGTGAAAATGCTTGAAAAATGACAGAAATATATTAGCTGTTTGGCGCAGTGCAATCCAATAACATTACATGAAAACTGGCATGATGGTTACAATGACTGACAAAAATGCCTGAACACAACATTGGGTAAACATATATAGCAACTATCAGCTAAAACTGACTGATTTGACCAATACTCTCGTTGCAAAATACAACCTGCAGTTAGACAGGCAGAAAGAGCAGCTGCATAAAAGGCGACAGGAGCTGTGATAACCGCAACGCCATAAAATCCCTCAAGCTAGTGACATGAAAACAGCAAATGTCCCCAGCCTAATCCGTTAAAAATAGCAGCGAATGAATGCACGGAAAAAAAAAAGGCAATGACAAATTAGACTAACTGAACTGAAAAAAAATATTGATCACCATTAGTATTACTTTCTTTGAGAATTGTGTGAGCTATGGTGAGTACACTTGAAATCAGATTTAGGTTTGGTCTATCTACATGGGAAAATGTACCCTAATGATAGCATAACAAAATTATGCACCAAGAGGAAATCCATGAAATAAGATGAACAATTTTGCTACATGACAATTCAACAGCTCATTCCTTCAGCTGCAAGGCAAACACCCTTAGGCGTTCACAGAAACTATAATTTGGGAGTAACATCTGCTAAAAGCAATTTTAGAGTCTCATACGTCATAAAACAGATACCAACACCAGGCACAACCTTGTAGTATTCAGGCATAATGCCTCTGTATAGACCCCGAAAGCCCTCAGTCTGGATTATTTGCTTGAATATACCAAGAAGACCTGTGGTATAAACAGGAGCCCGTCCACCTGCTCCTTCCAATTGCTTCCGGCGTCTCACAAGATCAAGAGGAAATGTTGCTGCATATTCCAAGGACAACAGAAAAAAATTATTCTTACACCACAGGACATGCTTTGCTTGCACAGGTTACCAAACATCATGAGAACCTCTTGTGTCTCATCTGTTCATAGATTTTTTTTGGCTTCATTTAATGCACACTAGGAAAAATCAATCATGCAAAAAAAAGCAAGCCTGAAAGAAAATAGAAGCATCAGAAAGGCCAATAATGTGTAGAATGGTATTTGATAAAAGAAACATCTAAATTCTAAATTCAAACAGCAGCAGTTAAAACTTTCATCATGCATGAGCATGACCACTGTTTTAAAAAAACTTTCTCCGGTCATTGTTGATAAATTAAAGGGGAAAAGAAAATCTGTGACATATCCAAATCTGACAGAAACCAATAGACAGCATCCTGACAACTGCATCACGAGGCTTAAGGATAAAAATACCCATTGTACAGTCGGCAAAGGAAGCCTAGGTGAGAAGCATACCTCAAAGAGGATAGCTCTCACAAATGGTAACTGAGAGAACAGCACTAGTTCACCTGGGAGTAGTGCCACCCTATTATGGAATCAACTGCAATGCTTGGGGACACAAGTAGTCAAAGAATTGCTGGAGGAATTAGGTCAATGCAAGAAAGATTCTCACGTAGAAAATAAAGTTAGATGAATGACAAAAGAAGATTATTTTATTGACTTCCTTACTAAAATTCTCAAATGCAAGATATAAAACAACTCCTGTCTGGTTTCTGGCTCTACAGGTCAGTCTGTTTAGATACTTAATGCAGAGCCTGCACCACACCCTGCTTCTCTGCATCAAGAGCGTAGTAAACAGCTGCACATATTAACTTCTTTGATTAGATAGTGCCCTAACCTAATCAAAAAATGGTGAGCAGTCCAACGTTCAACCAAACTCTCATTCAACACTGCTTATCTGCTAATTAAAATTTGGTTTAGTCAGGAAAGTTCTGGGAGAAGTGAAATTATGGGGTGACCTAAACAACTCCTGTTCCTGTGTCTTATGGTAATATATGAAGCACAAACTTTACTACAATGCCAATCAATCAAAGATTATGCACAACTACAAGGACAACTACATGAGGAATATCTGTAATTACAACACAGGAGAGAATACTAAAACCATGCATCAGAATTAACAATACAGCTGGGGTTTAACCAAAAAAATATGCTTCATTTGTGGAACCAAAAAAAATAGCTCTAAATTTTGAAAGACCCTTCATTTAACAGGTTTCAGATCACTCACCAGTTGAGGATGCAATGCCTGAAAGACTACCACAAGCCAGACTCACGGCAATAGTAGCATCATGGGGCCTGGTATGAAGTAGAAAGTACAAAAAAAAAAAAAAGTCTAAGAATTGCACATACAAATGGCACATAAAAAGGCCTGAAGAAATTTTCATATTGCTGAATCAACTAGTGAGCTTACCTGTGCAACTGCCAAAACGATCGTAAGCTCTCGTACACTGAGAAGCTGATAGCTATACTGGGTCCAACGCCCTACATTAGTGTTCAATGACAATTAAGCACAAATCAAAATGATTGAACCATCTAACATAAACCCTGATATGAGCATAACCAATAAAACATACCAAAAGTGTGGCTCCAAGTCCCTTGTAGAGGCCAAAAACACTTTCTTCTCTGCTAATTGTTTGTAATGCATGCCAAATACCTCTATAGTAGATCACATTTGTCTGCAAAATTGGAAACTAATTGAGTTAAAAGAAGCAGCTTGAACATGTAATAAACAGTTACTAAACATACTACAAGTTTAAAAGCAGATAACAAGGGGAGAATAACATCACACAACAGATTTAAATTAATCATGAAAATCATAAATCATTAACACCGGTCATAACTAAGATCACCTGCTAAAGGGAAGAAATCCATGGGCAACAACTACAATCCTAGCCAACAGATGAATTACCATAAATCACAGACTAAGTAATATAGAACTGAATAAAACAAACCAACAGATTGATCTTTTATATTATCCAGCAAATAAGAGCTAACATTGATGGAATTTTGACCAGGCATAGCCCCAAAGGCAGCCCCTCATCATCTGGCACACACTAAATCAACACTTTGTAGTGCCCACTACACTTTATTGTGCAACCAGTACCAGTGGAGTAAACAACAATCTTCAAACGACCACTTGTTTTGGTTACTTAAGTTGATGACAAGTAAAATTGACTGTAGTTTAAAAATTGGAAACTGTTTGATCTTTACAGAAAGTCAACATCAAATTCCTTTGCATTCTACTAATTAAATTACAAGCTGGGATGCTTAAAGACGAGAGTGAATGAGGAGAATATAAACTCCAATAATGGAAGACTAAAATGGCAAATTCATCTCTGAAAGGCTATACCTGAGCTGCTAGGCGTGTCCTTACAAGATCCAATGGATATGTAGCAGATGCTGCTGTTATTCCTGCCAAACCACCACCAACAAAATGTACAAGCAGGTCTCTGCCCATGTTTTCTCTATTGCTTTCAAGGCCAGGAATCATGTGTAGCAACTACATAGCAAATACTCGTAATCAAAATCAAGCTACTAGGATAAAGGCATAAAATCTAAATTGGAAATGGTTTTGAACTACAGAACAGTAATTATTCCTGCAATGTTTTTGCCAACCTCTTTATAGCGCTCATATGCATAGAAGTTGACAGACGAGTAAGGTAGCCTATGAACAATTGTAACAAGATTCCCTTTCCAAAAAGCTCTAAATCCTTCCTCTCGATTAATTCGAGAAGCCTCATGCCATATACTAGCTTTCCTAAATGTTGCAACATCTGAGTGCATGCCTTGCACCTGAAAAGATTAAGCCACATTAAAATGATGTCTACCGCAATGTACAGAGTCACCCCACCGATTTCATCGTTCCATAGATGCTAATCTAAATATCCCAGTTCCTTGATTAGTATTAGTCCAATAAGAATATCATAATAGTTTCCTTTATTTGTTCAATTAGAGCATATGCAACCACGAAAGAACAAATCCCCTCAACATTTTTTAAACACAAATATAATCAAACACACAAAACAATAATACAAAAACCCAATTAACAACATCAAACAGCTAAAAAACCAACACAAACAAAAGCCAGGAAAACAAAGAAAATACTCAAATGGGAGAAACTAACCTGAAAGAGTATGGTGAGGCGTGCAAGAGGTGCAGTACAAGTCTTGCTTAGTGCACCCGCAACTCCACCAGCTACAAGTTGCGAAACTGTTCCGATCTGCGATTGCTGATGCTGTTGCTGCAATGGCTTGTGCTGCTTCGGCTGTGAATTAAGAGCCCTTGGCCCTCCCTCTACCACCACTCCTACTCTTGCCTCTGTCTGCATCTCTCTAATAACTCCCTCTCTCCCTTCAAAATTGGATCTTTACTTCAAACATCAAAATGTCAAAACCCCACTTTTCTTTTTCCTCAAAAAGAACCCAACTTTATCTCACTAGTCAGAACAGAAATTAAAACCTCGACTTATTTCTTGAAGAATACAAGAAAATCAGCCCCGTAACCCCGACAAAACTTCTTCTTGTTGCTGCAGTTGTTTTTCTTCAAGGGCTTCTTTAGCTTTAGCTTTAGCTTTGCTTTGATCTCAGTTTTTGAGGAAGTTAAGGACCCCTTTTCCAACAAGAACACTCGAAACTACCTCGTTTTTGTATTAAAGAGTCACCGCGACGCCAAAGCTAAGGCTAAGTCGTTTTGGCTTGCTTTACCAGTCTGCGGTCTTTTAATGGTAGCAGAGTAGTTTCAGCCGTTGATTAATTAAAGCACCATAATCAACGTTCGACTGTGGACTTTTAATGTAATGATGCAATTTAATAGGCTAATCTAAATAGATTTTATTTTGATATGGTAGAGTAGAAAATGTTCCACTGTTTTGTAAGAGTATTGGGTGATGGAATATTCTTGCAAGTTGAAGTTTCCATGTCTTTGGTTGCAACAGTAACATTTGACAGATGTTAAGTCCTAACGTGGGGGTTTAGTCAGACTGATCGCGTCGCTTTATTTGGAAGTTGAAGTTTCCATGTCTTTGGTTGCAACAGTAACATTTGACAGATGTTAAGTCCTAACGTGGGGGTTTAGTCAGACAAAGTTCGTGTTCTCCGAGAGGCATTTTACAGGCAGACAAATTCCTGCAAGTTGAAGTTAATCCTCGATCCATTAAAAGACTGACGCGTCGCTTTATTTTCTATTTACTGGTTTATTCCTCGCGCTACACTATGTATTACGTTATTAAACTCTTTCTTTTTTTTTCTATTCTCGATGCAGAAAAAGATGTGGACATTGTTGATGGTTTTTTTAACTAAAAACAAATTATTTTTACACTAAATTAAAATATATATATACATTCTTAATAAAATAAATTGAGAATTATATATATATATACACATCAATAAATAATAATAAATTTAATATATAATAATAAATTTGTTAATTTAAGTTAAATATTAAATTAAAAAGTTGAGATAAAGATGTTATTAATTAAAAAAACTGAATATTTATTTCATTTTAAAATTAGGTTTCTAAAATTTTATTTGATTTAAATCAATAAATTAAAATTTATTTTGTCACGTCAAGTATTAATTTAATGTCAAAACTTATTTTTAACGCTACGAGAGTCCCATAAAAAATTAATCAAAATAAACACATCAAACTCAAATTTAATGTAAAAGAATTAAATCGCAAATAAAAAAGTCAAGTAAAAATAAATAAAAATAAAAATAAAAAATTAATGGTAATTATTGCAACGTAGTGGATTTATGACTTTCATATATGTTGTATTTCCATTGTTTTTTTTTAATATTTTTCTATCTTGCATTGTATTGTGTGTACATAATCTCAAATATTTTTTTTATGATTTATTCATTGTTAATTGGTAAATAAAAAGTAAGAAGACTCAATAAAAAAAATACAAATAAAAAGTTTGAGTTGCTTCATTGGTATTTCCACCCCTTTTTTTTAATGTTTTTTATAATTTGTTTTTTCTTGTTTTTGAAGCACTGATGTACATAAAATAACTTGCCGTATCATATTAGTTATTTTTTAAAACTTATTTTGCTACTTCTAAAAAAAAATAAAAACTTCTGTAATTAGAATTTTTCTCTCGTTTTTTTTATTTTTTAAAAATAAAATTATAAAATAATTAATAAAATATTACTAATTTCTCATACCAAACTAACCAACTTCCTCGTATTTTATTTATGGTGCATGTTAGTTTGTTCCTCCAACCTTTACAATTCAATAAATCAGTCACAAGTTTTTTTTCTAATTAATTCAGTTTATGCCTTGGACTATTTTCGAGACGTTCAACAAAACCAAGTCAATGTCATCCACACTTAGATTAGATCATTGTGTTCATTAATAGATTCTCTCTCACAATCTTACCGTATAAATGACTGAATTTAATGACAGGAGTGCTTTGATTCATTAAATAATCCATAAATTAATCAAACTGTTTTAGTTCACATCAATTAACAACTTGTTCATGAGACTCTGTATCTTCTTTCACGAATTTTGACCCTAAGAGAACACATTTAGCAGATGTTCTTAATGATCAATTGTGTTAGTCATTTACTAGTTAAAAGTATTTTTAATTTCCCAAGAAAGTTACAAGTCCCATACATAATTCATACATTTATCTATAGATTATCATCAAAAAAAAAAAAAAAACCCAATCATTCATTATAGTTCATCAATTACAGCGTGCTTAAGAGGAAGCCAAAAACGCCTCCCATATCAAGTTCGGGATTCATTATAGCTCATGAGTTCCAAATCACAGATATTTAAATGAAGTTGAAGTTGCAATTTGGGGAGTGGAAATCAGCGTCCTGTCATGAAAATGACCCGTGGAATCAAGTTCGTTTTCTTTTATCATTCGCTTTCGCTATCCAAATCAACTATCTCTTTTTTAACTTTCATTCGAACATATCAGGAAGGCAAATCATGTGCTGGTTCTGGGGTCGTGATGGATACATGTCGCCTTAATCATCGTCATCCACTAATGATGGCGGCACAGAGCTACATAGGAACTGGGAAAATGACTGAAAGTACAAAGAAATCTAATGCCAAATCTCATAAAGCACCAATTAATCTTGTGTTCCGACCATTTACTACATTTCTTCATCTCTACCACTCCAATGATCATTGACAAAGAGGCTGCCTACTTGATATTACATTACAGACAGTCCTTTTTATTCAGGCAACATGAAGCAAATTGAGCTTGCAGATTATAGAATTATGCAGTATCCGGCTCCTTTACTCTTTCCCAAAATGCTGCTTTTCTAGTTCAAAACCTGTTGCCGGTGCTGAATCCATCATGCCAATCATTTCCACGTTGACGTGGTGAGGTATGCTCATAGGGAGAGGCCATGATAGATCAATGCCATTATTCTGGGGAAGACCCAGTGCCAATGAAACACCTTTGCTTCCACTAACACCTGCAGAGTGGTAATTACCTGACAAATTGTTGCCATAAATATTTACTGGGTCCTGTCTCTGCTTAGACACATCAGGAAGTTCATTTCGCGAGTGGGTGCGTGTCATTTGATTTGTATTCTGGTGCGGGGTTGATCGGGGCTGTTTCTTAAGAGGCAAATCAGATGGCGTGTTGGCACCCTGGTTGACCGTTTCAGATGGGGCTTGAGTTTGCTGTGATTCAAGCATGTGCACTTCTTCCACCATTGGCTTCCAAAGTCTAACTCTTGCGTTAATAAACCAATTAGAAACCTGCATGGAGCCATGGAAAGAGATTTTGAAACTCTATTAAATAGCATCATTGTCTCTTAGGACAGAAGTGTCCACGACAACAATTAAGTGGTAATATGAACACCTATCCAGCTTAAATAGACATTCATGCATATCCATAGACATTCCCTCTCAGGGTGTAAAGATCCAGCCATAAGAACAATGTTAGAGAACGACAAGAAGATATGAAGTGGAGAAGGCACACCTGAGTCCTTGATAGACCTGTCTGCTGAGCCAAGGCTTGCTTTTCCGAGTCTGTAGGGTAGCTGGTAAGTATAAAAACTAGTTATATAAACATCAGTGTTAATAAGTCAGGATAACATGGCATAGCGATGAGGTTTAGAAGTTCCACCAAACACTTACGGGTGTAAGAAGTGTTCAAACAACCATGTCTTAAGCACAGCTACAGCATGATCAGGAAGTCCCCTTTGAGATCGCCAAACAGAATGTTGAATAAAGTTTAGGTTCAGAGTTGGATTTTGGTTTCCAATGCCTCGTTCAGTTTTCCCATATCTAGGACTTTTTTCCTTGGTAGCAATACTATCAGCCAAGGTTCTTCCTGTGAACTGAATTTTATCCAAAAGGGCATTCTTCAAGCTAGTAAAGTGCTTCAAAACAATTTTGATTGCATGACAGACATAAGGAGCTGCATTTCCAAGACCAGCAACAGTTTCAAATGATGCAACAACTGACTGCATTTGTTGGCAATATAGTTTGTATCTCCTGTATACCTAATACAGATTGACAAGGAGCAAAACAAGTTTCAAATCTGAAATTCATAAAGATTCTTAAGTGGTACTTGCATTCAAAGAAAAATTAAAAAAGAGCCGGTGGCTAATGAGCATCTTAGAACATATCTGACAAGGACAGAGGAAACTTCAAAGGATTATGAGCCTTTCCACAACTGATTGGCAGGCTTTGTAGATACAGTCGTTGAAGGCCTCATAAGCACTTGCAAAACAAGTCCTATATAGGCTAAGTGGACCCTCGTGACTGAAAATGTTACTTTGATCATTTTGTACGAGGATATATTGTCTTTCATACTCACAAAAGGATCACATGTATTTGCAATGTAGGGATTCACAGACTTTTTGTCTAATCTACCTACAAGAGTAATCATAATGAATTATTGTTTCATCGTGAAAGACCTAAATTGTTCACAAAGATGCTTACCCTGTTAACTTGTAAAAACACGATATTTAGTTAGGCATTGCTGTGATACTTGTAATGCAAGGCATTTAGGTTTGGTTACATGAGCATGATTAAATATAGCTTGGTGTGTTACGAGTAGATTTGCCCAGAACATCGAAGGGACGAGGGGAATTAATTTAAACCCATTTTCCAGGCTCGTTTTTGTAGCTATGTTTTTTCGGGCTTTGATAGACTTCTTTTTACCTCTTTGGTTTGGGCCCTTTTTTTGTTCCCTTTTTTTCTTCTTTCCCATCCTCCTCGGTTAGACCTCCTTTTCATCTCCTGGGTTGGGCCTATTGGAAAAGGAAGAAAGAAAAACGAGGACCAGAACCGAGATAACAACAGGCTTATCCAAGCCAACACCAAGAAGAACATGGCTGTAAAACCGGACTAACTCAATAGTTGAAAAATGAGTTCAAATCTAAGCCCATCAATCCTTTGCGTTTAGGGTCAATCTCTTCATGGCACACCAAATGATGTTTAGTCATTCTCGCATAAGTTCATAACAACAACTATCTCTTAAATGCCTCGCATTGCATGTTATCAGCGCGAGGTACTTGAATGCCTTGTTTTACAATTTAAAAAGGTTGACGTTTCCATGACCAATTCATTCTACAGGGTAGTCGAGTGGTCGTTCACAATGAAGCAATCATTCTATTGGTTGGTTAGGTTGAATGTCAGCAACTTCATTGTCTACGGTGCAAATACATGTGATATGATCATTAAGTGTATAAATATTCAAGGATCAACATGTATAAAAAACAACGTATCCTCACATATAATGAACAAAATAACAAGGCAAATTGCGTTTCAAAACTTTATTTTGTACTATTTGGTTAGTCAAATGACTCGTTTTTTTTTTTTTTGGCAACAGACCCACATATAATTGTGTTTTAAAATTTGATTTCGTATAAGCTAAATGGCCTATTTAAAAGTGGTAAATATTATTTTTAAAAATGTTTTTTATTTGAAAATACATCAAAATAATACCTTTTATTTATTTTTAACATAAAAATAATCCAAAAACACACAAAAAAATATTTAAAACTAAAAATAATCAAAAATTTTTAATATCATGATTGGCCCGCAATCCCAAGCGAAGCCTAAATAAACTACTTTTCATTCACAAAGACATGTTATTTATTTATTTTGAATGCAAAAATCGAACTCACAGCAGTTTTTACTAAATATAATTTTTAAAACCACATAGGTAAAAGGTATCATAATATTAAACACCAAGTAAGGTGCATGTTTGAGATTATAACAGAAATTATTTTTAAAAGTGTTTTTGGATTGTAAATATTTTTTTTATTTTAAAAACTTTATTTTCAACATCAAAATAATTTAAAAAAAAAAAAGTGTAATTAAACCGAAAAAACAACGACAGCCTAAATCAACCCCATTTTGGTCCATCTGCAACGATTCCAGTGAAGGAAGCGCAAAGACAGCAGACCAAAAAAATCAGAAAGAAAACAAAGCAAGCAAAAAAGAACAGGAAAAGAAACAGTAACTTGATTCAATATGACAAGACAGGACATCTTTTTGCCATGACTACTTACAATTACTCAAATATCTTTTCCCGAGATACTGATTCCTTCACAGCAATAATCAAATCAATTACAGAAGACAGTCACACCAACGCAATATTCACATGCAGCATCCTCCACCATCTTTACCCAAATTGATAGTTTTTATTTAACCTCAAGAATGTCCTTTATATGAATGACCTCAACATAAAGAGGACATGAAATATAAATTGAAAGGGGGCTTGGCCTATCTACTTACTGATACTGATACATTACTGGGTAACTTTTCTATTTTTAGGTACTGTTTCAAGTCTCTCACATGGGTCATACACGTAAAATTAATACTTTCTCTGACATCTATTATTAAAAAAAAATTGAAAGTCTGTAATCTCCGATCTATGGATTTTTTTTTCCGAAACATATTAAAATTTATAATTAATCTTCACAATGAGAACGTAATGAGCTTAGTTACTAATGGAGTCTACGCGAGACCTTCAAACGGAATAACACACGAAGGGGGTTCTCCATATGTCCTGAAGATTGTTTTCTCTATATTTATGACTTTGAATCTTATTTTTTATATTTCTGTTCATTAACCTAAGATCTCTAGCAAAACCTGCCAAGCAAATAAAGAAAATAAATGAAGATGAATCAAATATATATACCTCATCCAGCATCAATATTAGCTTTGAATTCTTCCATTGATGCTCCACCCCGCCACTTAAAAAAGCAATACTTTCTCTCGTAATTTCACTTTCACCCAAACCATCCAGAGGGAAGTTTGCATTCGCACAATTAATTACACCACAAAGTTCGTCCAAAATCTGCTGTGCAGGTTTCAAGAACCTTGAACTCGTCAAGATTGAAGCGTAGCCAGTAAAGGGACCAAGAGGGACGACAGAGCTTCTCATTTCACCATTCTGCTTAGTGTAATCACCTGAAACTGAAACGGCATTGTATCTTTGGTTATCGAGTTGAAAAGAAAGACACAAAGATAAACCCTGACTTGCTAAAGGCTGGTAGTTCATGTCTTCGAGGGTTTTAAGTGAAGAGAACGAAGAGGATTGTGAAGGGTTCATGGGAGCTTGTCTAGAGAATAGTGGGGTTGGTGGGTTTTGTTGTTCCTGGTTGGTTTGAGTGGTGACACGAAGCTTGTTTTTTCTGTTCTGTTGTGGGACATGAAAGGGTTCAAAGTTTTGTGCCATGAATATATACACTCTGTGAAATGCTTTTGAGCTTGAGAGAGAGAGCTCACCGAAAGTGAAAACGAAGTGGTGATGATGATGATTGATGAAGAGCAGGACGGGTTATGATGTAATAAAGGTATTGTTTGTTATTAAGTAGTGTTTGTTTTTCCTACATGATTTTTATTTAAAAATATACTTTTAATTTTTAATAAAATTATTTTTAATATTAAAATAATTTTAAAAAATAAAAAATAAATATAATTTTTTTTTTCTAAAACACATTGCCCCTGTAAAAACAAACACTGACTAGCTAATAGGATTGCGTTTGTCCACATGCCAGCTAATTTCTTTTAGCGCGACACAATGCAGGCACTTTTTTTGTATTTTTCTAAAAAAATAAAAAATATAATCACAAATAAAAAATTCTACACATATATTTAATTAACAAAATTAAGAATATTTGTGATAATAAATATAAAAAATTGATTGGTGATAGCTAAACACTAAATTAATAAATTAAGAGATATATATGTATCAAAATATATATGAATTTGTAATATAAACATAGAGGCATGCATAAATCTTTTTATACCTCTAAACAACTTCAAAATTAATATAAAAACAAAAAAAATATTTTAAAAACCAAAAATTACCAATGTAAGATATACTCTTTTCAACCAATCTTACAGTGATAGAATATCCAAGTAAAATTCCGTTGTTGAATTATTTGAAATTAAAATTAATTTTTTTCACAGTCACAATTAATGTTAATCGAGAGTTTCTTTTTTTTACCAATAAAATTCAATTATTTTTTATCTTCTCTTTACAACCAGGAACAGAAAAAAAAGAGTTTAAGATGAAAAAATCATGAGATCTTTTTCTGTTGTTTTACATTATTTTTACTCCTTTTAGTAAAAAGGTTCAAAGATTTTTGTTATTCTTTTTTAACATCACTGCTAAAAATTAATAGAACTCCATTAACCAAAACATTCAAAAAATTTCTGTTCATGCCAGTATTTTTAATTCCTATACATACCATACACAACTAAAATCAATAAATAATAAAATTATATTAAAAATTATTAAATTGTACCTTTGTTATTTTTTTATAGGGAATTCTTGGTTATTTTTTTTTTATAGGGAATCAATAAAATATAAAATTATATTTTCCTCGGTATATTAAAAACATAGTATTAAAATAAAAAGATTTGTAAAATTGTAATGATAATGTAATCACGTAAACTTTAGTCGAATCTTTAATAAAAGGATTGACAAAAATATAAAATCACCTAATTAATTAATTGATTAGTCTTGTTGATTTTTTTTTAACTTTTACTTTAGTTTTTCAATTCACTGATGGAAAATAAAAAAACATTGAAAATGGTAATTTTATAATTATTTCATATGGATGGGTCCACTTGTATTGAAGGTAATTAACATGTTAGCTTATTTATAAAATAAAGTTATGAAAGTACTTGATTAATCAAGTTTTTTAAAATATAAATACTCAAATAGAAAAAAAATTAATAGACGTACTCAAATAAAAATAATAATCATAAAGTAAAATTGTACGCACCACATAGAAAAAATTGTATACACCACGTATAACTAAAATCCTAAAATAATAAAATCACATAAGAATTTAATAAATTATGTTTTTTTTATTAAGGGATTCCTGGCTGTTTTTATTTTATTTTCTACTCTTTCAGGAGAAAGGATCTATACCTTTGAAAAACTCTATTTATATAAAAGAACTCTATATTCTTTAAATAACAAATAAAATATAATTTGGACTTGTAACAATGTTACACGCGCTGTAAGAAGATTGCGAATATCATTCATTTGTTGGCATGCACCACTATCCTTTTCTTTTAATAATATTTATGTTAAAAGAAAGGTGCAGGCTGCAATGAGAGTGGGCCGGGGCAAGAAGCTCGAGCCGATACAGGCTGTTTGTCTGAGTTGAGTGTGCTGCCACGCCGAGCACTGTTGGTGTGAGCGTGAACCTTAGCTACCTTGTGAGATTGGGACCGTGCCCCACACCCAATATATTTGGGTCCAACTAGCACATTTAGACTCATTTCTAGTTTATAATGGGCTGAAGTCCAACACTCATCAAGGATTTTTCTGGGATTTCATGTGGGTCTCTCAGTATTTTATATTTATCCAATACATATTATCCTGAGTATAATACAACTCAAGCTATTACAGAGATGGAATTGCACTTCAGTTCCTCTCCATAAAATAATAAATTCATGAGTTATAAATACATCATGAATCTTTCAAGTTAAAGATTCATAATTTTTTCATTCTCTACTATATATATATTTTCGAAGCACTTTATCATTGGAGAATCCCCGCATTAATCAAAGAAGACATTTTGCAGATACCAGCTATCGGTCACCTGGTATATCAAATATTACCTGCTACCAATTATCAACTTTCCAAGTTTTTTATATTAAGTCACCATATACCTTAACTATGAAGAATTGATTAGATTGCTTGAACTAAGAGATCAATCAATTATAAAACAAATCAATTTTATTCATAATCATTTTGGATTTTGATACTCATGACTAGTATTATTATTTAAAATTATTTTATTAGATTATTTTATTAGATGTCACGTCATCTCGGATTGAAATGTTTCATTAAATGTCATATTTATTATAGAAAAAAATACTTATCTAAATTCAATATTTGAATAAATTGCCCAAATTTAACATACAGAATTGCAATATATAATTCGAAACTACATGACTTTTTCTCAACCATATACGTGCCATACAATCAAAGCATGTTGCATTCAATTATCATAGTTTCTAAAAATCGAGAATCAATTAAAATTTTCTCCAGATCAGAAAGCATTACTGAAATTTTTATCAGAGATTTGAGGGAAACAAGTATACATGATTAAAAGAGAAGTAGAAGTAATGAGCTAAAGTTACGAAGCTTTTTTGTGGATGCCTGAGGCTATAGAACACAAGATGAGAATGCTAAATCCTCTGTTCATAGTGAACTATGCCTCTCCAATGAAACTAGAAACCTTCTCTCGAGATGGCTCTAGCAAATACATGGCATAAGGAAAAATGAATATTGTTCGTGCCCGTCACACGAATGAACAATATTGTGATAGCCTCGTTTTACCAAGCTGTAAGATAAACACCTTGTTAGTTAGAACAGCAAGCTCTTTTGTTGATATTACTGGACAGATTTGCAATATTAATTGAAGTCCCTTGGGGAAGTCCGGTTGAGTTAGCTGCCTCTTGTGCTGTCAGTGCCTTCTTGCTAATAATTTGGTAGATATCCAACAGAATGGTCTGGAATGCCTTCTCAACATTGGAAGCTTCCAAAGCTGAAGTCTCAAGAAATGAAAGACCTTCCTTCTCGGCTAGCGTTTGAGCATCTTCTGCTGAGACAGATCTAAGATGGTTCAGGTCAGATTTGTTTCCAGCCAACATGATGACAATGTTAGAGTCTGCATGGTCCCTTAGTTCACGGAGCCACCTCCGGACATTATCAAATGTTTGCCTCTTGGTTATATCATAAACCAAAAGTGCACCAACTGCTCCTCTGTAGTATGCACTGGTGATGGCTCTGTACCTTTCTTGGCCAGCTGTGTCCCATATTTGTGCCTTAACTGTCTTCCCTTCCACCTGCATAATAATTAATTTTGGCATCATTAAAAATAAATATTACCTGATCAAAGAGAACCAGAAAAGAATAATCATGGATTTGATTCAACAAACAACTGGGGTGGAGATGACAACTTCAAACTTCGCAATCAGGTAACCTGTTCTCTATAGTGTTTCCTATGCGGGACTCTCCTTGCAGGGGAAGTGGCGGGCTACTTATGTTCCCTAACCAAAATGTTCTCCTGGTTAATAACCGCAATTGCTCTTTGTTTTAATACTCTACTTGATTGTTAAAAATATTTCACAATCTGATCAAAAATTGCTGACAAAACTCTGAAAACCTGCAAGTTTCCATTTGTAACGCCAGGGCTCATGCCAGAAAAGTATTGGGGTTGGAGGTGGTTAGGAATTTGCTTTTTTATCCCTTTGTATGGAGGCATCAATATTATTCGATGCTCTTGGAGTTGAGTGCATTCCTCTGATATGTAAGTGGAGTATATGAGTAAGGATCATGTGGGATTCACTTGAACTACAAACACAATCCACAAACATAGAATATTTGACCGAGGAGAGACTAACACGTGATGATGGCGTTGATAGCGTAGCTCCAAAATCAAAACTCGTTTTATAACAAGTGAAAATGAAAAATAAAAATAAACAGAATGCAAATAAATTAAAAGAAAACCTAGAGATCTCATCACAAGATGGGATTGATGGAATGGAAACACACAATACTTAACCACGAAAAAAAAAAGGAAACATAAATACAAACCTGGAGAGTCCTTGTTGCAAATTCAACACCAATAGTAGACTTGGAATCCAGGCAAAATTCATTGCGCGTAAATCTGGAAAGAATGTTTGATTTTCCAACACCTGAATCTCCAATCAACACAATCTTGAACAAGTAATCGTATTCATGATCCACCTTGTATGCCATCAATTAATTATTATCCTCCGTTTTCTCTAATCCTCTCTCTCACGCACCCTGACACCTCAAATCAAATAAAAAAAATTGAAATTGGCAAATTGGGTTGGTATTAAATTTGAAATTGGGGGTAGAGAGAGAGGGGTACACTAACGCTACAAGAGAGAGAGAAGTAAAACAAGAATAACGGATGAAAAGGCATGTTAAACGGTTATTCTTTCATTGAAGGCGCGAAACTCGGGAGAGTTTAAAATCACACACACACACACGTATTTGCTTTCACACCTTTGTCTTTCCATAAAAATAAATAAATAAATAAAGCGAGAGTGACCGGACTCTATTGGAAATTGGGCTTTTGGACCGGGTCCTGGACTTCTAGGACTAGGTGAATAATTTTTAGTGTAAATCACAGAAAGACTTGTAGTATTGTAAAATAAAAAATACTTCCCACAAGTTTTACAGATTCCTCTTAGATTTCCATCTTCGAGGAGTCCGTTTGTATTTGCATGGATTTTGGAGCTGCTGCCTTCTGTTCCTTCGAAGGAGAATTGGAGTCCACGTCCCGACTCTTCCGGGATGCAATGGTCGTCGCTGGAGCTTCTCCTGCCCGCCCATTCCCCACGGATGTCAGAGGGCTAGCGGACTTCCACCCAGTTTTGGAGGCATTTCCGGCAGTATCGCGACGATCGGACCTCGGATCGGTGTTGTAGATGCTATTTGAGGGTGATCGCCGGTTGGAGGGCTCATCGGACGGCGATCAAATCTGACGGCTAGCCATGGACTCCAATTTTCTGCCCTTTATTTCCTCTGAAATCTTCCCTTGGGCTGGGCTAACATGTTTGGATCAATGAGCAAAGTTAATGGGTCGAACTCGAATCAAATGATTTAATAAAAATATATTTGCTTTTAAATTTTTTTAAAGTTGACCTAGCTGTCGAGTCATTAAAGATTCAGCTGCATAAGCGACCTTTATCAGATTTGTTTTTTCAATTTAAAATCTGATCCATATTATATTCTGGATTGTGAATTTTTGGACTCAACTTGTTAGATTGGATGGGTTTAATTACGAAATGAAAAAGGATTCTCATTTAAGAAAAAAAAAAAGGACTCTTTATTTTACTAATATTTATTGATGGACTTCTAGATGGTTGCATAGGGCCAAGGGTGCTGATTTTTTTACTATTCTGTGTTTGTTTAGTGATGAACCACAGTCGCACGACACTCTACAACGGTACCGCTAGCAGTTTCATTTGTGAAGCGGGTCTTAAGCCGAGCGAACCCTCTAGCCATCCTGAACTTTCCTCTCCCTCCAACAACAGCAGCTTCACGTTCCTTCTCTGTTACTGGATTTCTCGAAAACAAGCTTAAAGAGCTCCCATTAAACCTGCCTGAGGTAAAACCGAAATCAAGATATGTTACCAGTGTCAAGACATCTTGGCTCGATGATACATAGAGTCCCTCTGCATGACCAATGACCTCAGATGTCGGTTCAGGACCTGCTGTTAACGGATCATAAACGGCAAATAAGCTGCCGAATGGCAGCGCTGGTGACTTATCCTCCTTGGTGATGTTAGGACGAGCTATAAGGACAGAAGTAGGATTTTCGCCGCTAATTCTGTCATGGAAAAAGAAGTGGAGCTCGCTAACTTTCTTCCGCGGGGATACATATGGCACGCTTTGAGAGTAATAACGACAATAAACAGGTGCAGCGATCATGTAAAGGATCAAGGCCAGCCACAAAATTTTATTTTCTTCCATTTCCCTCGCTTCAAAATTTCTCGAGTCTTGACTTACACTTCCTCGATATCCTTTCTTTCTTCGATGAACCTCCTTAATTTATCATGTGCAGTTGTTGGGCACATTTATAATTAATTAATTAATTACCTTGCAATCCATTTATTAGTATATTATGTATGACGCTATCTGGCACATTAGATTCTTGTTGATTTTGTAGCTTGTCTTTGGTTCATTTTATTGATCTACAATTTATGAGCAACGAAAGACAGATTCTATGCTATATACAATTTTTTATATATAAAAAAATGCTGCTACATAAGGCAACCAATTATTACCTTGTATGATGGGTTCAAATTATCTTAAAAGATACGTCTGGTCATGTTTTGCCTCCTGTGATATTTCCAGAAATCATTTTGGGGTTTTTTTCATAGATGATTAGTAACCTGTGATTTCTATTTTCAACCACCTGGAAAATGAACGCTCTTCGCTATGGATGGTCCAAGCCATTACTTTATATTCACCTGCATAGAATAAATCATCTATAACTTTAAAGAGTGTAACTCAACTGATCAAGTTTTAGATATATTATTTTGAGATCACTAGTTCGAGTCCCACAAATCTCAGAACTACTAGAGACTTACATGGACGTTAACTTCAGAGCCCGTGGGATTAGTCGAGATACGCGTAAACTGACTCAAACACTTACATTATTAATAATAATAATAATAATAATAATAATAAATCATCTGTGATATTTTTAATCTAGGCAAATATAATCTCCACTAAAACAAATCATCAATAAACTAATACACTCACAAATCATAATCCTAAAGATAAAATAGTCGTAAATTTAACAAGATATGAAATTGCATTAAGATTTAATTTAAATAATGTAAGCAACTAAAAATATTGAAGTCTGATCGAGAAATTCAAATTCCAATTACAACCACCAAATTTTCAACGCCATATTAATTATACAAATATAGCTAAGTAATGAATCAATATTACATTTTACTATCAACATAGTTTTAAATTATAATTCAGGAGGGTCCATCTGAGTTTAGAAAGATCATCTCGGATTAACCATTAATTATATATATATATATATATATATATATATATATATATGCGCGCGTGTGTATGTTTTAATAGGCCTGATAAATTAATCACAAACTAATCTTCTTACAAACTACAGCCGGCTCATGTCTATTATAGACCCAATAAATTCAATAACAAAATACAAGTCTAATCTTCTTACAAACTACAAACAACTCATATCTATTATAGACCTTTATTATAACCCAATAAATTTAATAATAAACGACTACCCACTCATATCTATTAAGGAATTATTTTACTACACCTGCTTCATCTCCTTAACTTTCAAAACCCTTTTCGTTGTCGGTAACCATGGGGCATTGTTCTTCTCCTTGATTCTCACCCTTCCTCCATCGATTCTCAGTTTTCTTACACAATACTTGGATGCTTGGTTGTAACCATACCGGAGTGTAACGAGGTTTTAACCAATACTTGAGTTTGCCAAGACTCAATCAACCATGAAGTTATCAGGACTAACCTTTAAGGGTGTAGCTTAATTAGTCATGCTCTGAGTTTACTCCTTAAAAATTACTAATTCGAGTTTTATAAACATCAGCGCCACTGGAGACTTATATGATCGTTAACTTCAGGACCCGTGTGATTAGTCGAGATGCGTGTAAACTAACCCGAACATCCACGTTAATCTAAAAAAAAAAGGGTCAAGACTCAAGCTTTTAATTTTTGACTTTACTCAGGCTAGTGGGAGAACATACATTTAACTACCTTCATTAACATTTTTAAAGTAAAACACTCTTGTTTTATATTTATATCGGTTTGTTTTTGTGTTTCAACAATATTTTTGAAAAAATTATTTTTTTTATTTTAAATTAATAATTGTTTTTGGTATTTTTAGATCATTTTAATGTGTTGATATTAAAAATAATTTTTTAAAATAAAAAATATTATTTTAATATATCTTCAAACAAAAAATATTTTAAAAAACAACAACCCAAATAACCAGATCTCAAACAGCTTTCAATATCAAAACCAAGTATAATTATTCGGTCTCAAAAAAAAAAAAAAACATGCCATTCATGCAAAGCAAAAGGAAATTTATAAAGATAATCATCACAGCTTGGCATACGGTCCCAATGTTAACCCTTGTAGTTCAGCTGGGATGAGCACATCACCTGTCCCGTGCGTCCCTTCGTAGCTCATGGAGTTTTAATTACCAGTTCTTTAATAACACGACACTTCACAATGTTTGTCACATCAAACAATATTAAATAGAGGTGAAATTTCTTAGTAAGCTCAGCTTTGAATACTTCATGCCAATGGCAGTTCGAGTGCCGCGGATAGAATTTGTCATGCACTTGCAATAATTTACGAGTCTTCCTATCAAAAAATATTTTTTTTCCGGGTCTTATATATTGGGTGGAAGTTCTTATCCTTTTAAAAATATAATGCACAAACCTTTTAAAATACCAGCGGTCAAACTCCAAAAAAAATCCCTAGAGGTCAACCATTAATTGGGATTGAAATATGAATAATTAAGTCGAAAAATTAGTGCAGGGAGATTCTAAGAATCACTTGGTGGGGTTAATGCATGAACAATCCAATCATCATCTTTTACAAGCGCACACGCAGAGGAGAAAAAAAAGGAGACAAATATTAAAAGTAATAAATAAATAAATTAGTGGATTAATAGATTAAGAACTTGTTTATTTATTTTTGTGTTTCAAAAATATTTTTTTAAAAATTGAATTTTTAATTTATTATTTTTATTTCAAATTAATGTTTTTGACTTTTTATATTTTTGCTGATGTTAAAAATAATTTTTTTAAAATAAAAAAATTATTTTAATTCATTTCTTAATAAAAAATACTTTATTACACTTTTAAATAACTTATAAGAATTGGTTGGTGGAGAGTATTCATGCTTTTCTAGCATAAAAACCTGTTCTAACAAAAATACTTGTATAATGCGTCTTAATTGATGATGGCAAGCAAAATATCTCAGCATCCTTTCTTCCTTCTCCTACTCAGCAGCCTGATCATCACTTGTCCTCCCCTCAGTAGCAGCACGGCTTCTCATTCTCAAGATGATCGAAAGGCATGTTTCTCTATGTTTTATTTTAATTGATTGGTCATGAAATCCGAAAATGGGCACTGCC
>Ga0325414_1001405_pt1 | contig 23108 bp, 12 predicted proteins | sample PopdelMetagenome_8_FD_206183 | JGI IMG/M metagenome (GOLD analysis project Ga0325414, IMG submission 206183) | Populus deltoides microbial communities from Bellville, Georgia, United States - Leaf-PdKOR-R3 | ecosystem: Host-associated > Plants > Phyllosphere > Phylloplane/Leaf | place: USA... | reverse complement strand
GTTTTGTGCCACCTTTCTTTATTTTATTTTAATTTTAATTTGGCACGATTCAATTTTTATTTAAGCACTTTTAAAAATGCTCAGTCCACGTCGACGTGATCTTTTCAGATAATGTTTTCTGCACCCTGCCTCTCAGGTTCATAACTTTTAGCTATTTTGACGTGATATGATTAAAAATATTATTTTAATATACTTTTAAATAAAAAATATTAAAAAAAACAATAACTCAATATTAAACTATATCCAAAAAAAAATAAAACAAGACTTTTAATTATTGCATCAGTTAGGAATATGATAGCTTTTTTTTTAATTTTATTAACGTGTGTCTCCAAATCAGCTTGTGTGTACCTCGATTATTCTCACGAGCCTTAAAATTAATAACTATATAAGCCTCCAGTGATCATGAGATTACATATATTAAAAGTATGTTTTACTTTAAAAAGCATAAGTATTAATGTTTTTTTATTATTTTAATATATTGATATTAAAATTAAAAAATCTAAAAAAATAATTATTTCAATGTATTTTAAAATAGAAAAAAATTTAAAAAAATATCACGCATTACAACATCAAAAATACCTGTTTAAATAAGATATTAAAACTATTTTTTTAATTTATAAAAAAACAAATAAAAAAATGGATAAGAGGAACAATTTGACAACATGTACCGAACATGTCGCAGGAATAGAACCATGTTTTACTTGAATGATTTCTATTTATTCTGAGCTTTAATTCATCAATCAATTACTTTTATTGGAGCGTCAGTTACGTAGCTAGGAGTTATTCCCTCATTTATCCTCTTATAAAATACGGAAACCGCGTATCCTTTTTCAAATAAAGATAATTTGAGATTCCAAGACATCGAATATTTTCAATATACAATTATCTCCAGCAAGGTATGATTCTTGTCGAATTTATAAAAAATTAAATATAATTACCACAGTAAAATGTTAATCATATAGATGAATTTATAAATAATTAAATATAATTACCAATAATTTTTATTTATTTATTTATCTAGGTATCGTCACACCCTTTTAAAGGGTGAGACGAGTCCAGTTTGAGGTTCGTTGCTGTCCCTCCCAATAAATATATTTTATGAGGATCGAACTTGTGTTCTCAACCTTACAGAAATATAGTAATATCTTAACCGCTATACTAGCATTTCATTGGTAGAATGATCAATGCTTAAAATCTAAAAAAAGAAGATAAAAAAATTCTCATTCATAATCATTAAAAATATGGATAAAAATATATTTGTTATCCTTAAAATTATTATTATTTTTAATTTATTCTCTTGTGTTTCTCTCTCGTTTATCTATGTCTCGTGTTATAGAAAAAAAACTACATCAATTTTTTTTATTTAACCTGCAATATTAGTGCTAAAATATATGTTTGGTATTGAAATTGAGTATATTTTTCATTAAATTTTATTTTATATCTTAAATTAATTATTTTTAAATTATTATAATATACTAATATAAAAAAATATTTAAAAATATTATTTTAATCTGTGGGTACTGATAAAGGACAGGTTAGTTGTATCAGATGTCGATGAATAAAGAGAGAGTTATCCAAAACGAGAAGAGTTTGTGGAATTCGTGACTGTCAAACTGCCACTTCTCTCCGTGTCCTCACACACCAGTCAATCTATCCCAACCCCCCCACGCCCACTCTCTATTAACCCCACCTCCAATTCAAATTCAAAACATTACAAAACGGTGCCGTCACACTACGGCTCAAACCAGCACCGTCACTAGCACGCGCTCAATCGAGACTGAGCATTTCCCGCTAGTCCTTTTAAATTAAAGTCACAAGTTGCAGACAAAGCTAAAACTTCCTTTTGAAGATGGGACACGCGGCAAGACAGCAGGCTGCCGACTATGTATCTGGTACTGTGCCGCGTAGATGTCGGAACTGATGGACGGGACCCATTGCAGTGATACTTTGTCGGTTTTAGCGGGGGATTGAGAGGTGCTGATCATTGGGGGGCTACGTGGGTGACGACAGGGTATAAGGCGGCCCCATCAAAGCTGCCGCGGCTGCCGCTTATTTTTCCAGTTGGTGCAGACAACTTACGAGATAAGAAAGAACGGTGCTGGTGGGATGCTGCCAAGAAACCAAAGGATAAATTGAGTAAGCAGCACGTAAAATGCAAATAAAGAGTGGAATGGAATAAGCAAAAAGATTTTACCAAATAATATGTTTTTAGAAGTCGCAATTGTGAACTTGATAAAAATTTGATTCATATCAGGTTAGCAACAATGATATTTATTAAATTCTAGAATAATCAGCGATTAGAGTAATGATTTTATGCTATTTATCGAAAATAACTTTTTGAGTGAGGTATAATGATAGAATAAAAATCTATAATTATTTTGAGTTATTATTTTAGTGTAGCGTGATAAGATCTTTACTTGAAAATAAAATTATCTAATTGATTCTGATTCACGAATGTATTTACCAAGTTATTTATGTAATTGTCGAGGGTAGATTTTTGTTTAGTTATGACAGATTCATACTTAACTACTCAAAATCACCTGTAAAAACTATTGTGTGAATAATAACTTTTAAAATTTTTATCTAGAATCTGTTTTTAAGATTACAAGTGTAATAAAGATGTATATTTTTACTAATAAAATATATTTGAATTTTTTAATATAAAATTATAGTTTTTGTGTGAAATGATCGATCACTTATATAATTGTATCCAACCAAAAATGTTATGTTTAAATATCATTATTGTAAAGCACAACAACTATTGCATGAACATTAACTTTTTAAGATTTTATTTGGAATATGTTTTCGAGCTTGCAAGTTGAACAAAGATATAAATTTTTACTCATAAAATATACTTGAAAGAAAAAAATCATAAAATTATTGTTTTATGTAGATTAATTGATAGTTTTCATGTTTAAAAAACATAATATATTTAAATATCACTATTTTGAAATATGACAACTATCTTATCATGCTTGAAAATAACAAGATTAAATAAATATCATATTTTAAAAGTGTAATGAGATAAAAATATATTATTTTTTTTTGTATAATGTTATTTTGCCGAACCTTAAATTCAAAATGAAAAGATAAAATTATAGATATTTTTTAAATCACCCTTAACCCCAATGTAATTTAATTCTTATTTATTTTATCTTTATTAAAAATATATATATTTTTCATTGTCAATCACTATAATTTTAAATTTTAGATAGAAAAATAGATCTAAAGTCTAAGGGTTTGTTTGGCAGTGTAGTTGCGGTTGCTTTTCAAATAACTTTTCGTGCCAAAATGTATGCCAATGATGTTTTTTTATTTTTTAAAAATCATTTTTGACATCAGCACATCAAAATGATTTGAAAACACTAAAAACATATTAATTTGAAGTTAATAAAAAAATAAAAAATTTTCAAATTTTATCAAAAACACTTTTGAAACGCAAAAACAAACAGGCCCTAAACCAATCAAAGGTCTTTGGCCCATCAAGGATCGGGATGCCGATGCAATTCCTCATCTCCGAGTAATCAATAGGTTTTAGGAGGTGATGTACGATGGCGCGTTGTCTGTCTTTAAGGTGGGTTAAAGGTCCCCGGGGCCGGGAAAGGAGCTAACCGAAGAATGTGGCGGTGAAAATTCGTAGGCACCAGCACTTTATATTTTCTGCCGGGCATGGAAGATTGAGAAGGAAAAATGTTTTTTTCCAAGAAATTAGGTAAAGCCTTTAGAAAGCATCCCCAGTACGAGCAAGGAATGCAGGGAGAAATTCTCTTTGAACAACTGCAGCAATGGCTTTCATGTTGTTGATTTTGATTTTGGTCAAAGATTAATTAAAGAAATTTGAAGCTAGCCAATGTTATTCAACCTCATATGATTTATCGAAAGAAAAGGAGAAAAGAGGGCGGCTAGGTCGAAGAGAGGTTTCAAATGCTAGTTTTTTTTTTTTTTTTTTTAACTTTATAGATTTTTTGTAATTTTATACTGGAAGTGTTTTTTTAGTTATTAATTAAAATATTATGAAAATTCTGTAAATAATCTAAATTTCTTATTGATTTTTTTACACGTATATAAAGGATTATAAGTTTATAAATTATAGAGTATAAACTACAATTGAGTTTAATTAGAAAAAAAATAAAAATAAAAAGTACCCTTGCTAAACCTACAAACATGAGCAACCAAGATTATATCTTCAAACTTGTTAATTGGGTTATTGACTCCATAAAATTTAATAACTAGTATTTTTTAAAATTATATTTTATCTAACTAATTTTTTTTTATAAAAATAGACCATACCGTGATGTTATGATATTTTTTTGATACCAATCCGATGCTGAGATATTGTTTTTGATATTGTAATAACTATATAAAGACAAATTAAAATAAATTATCTACTCTATATCTCCATAAACATATCATATAAGAATCAAATTAAAAAAAAATCAATAACTAAAAAGAAAGAAGAAGATAAAAAGAAAAAAAAACAAATATTGTGAATTATTATTGTAATCTGCGTTGTTAATGGATGCGGAAAAACAAGATTTTCCTGTTGGCGCTAATTCCTCAAAACTTTCTTACCTCATGTTAGTTTAGAAAAACACCTTAAAATTCATGTTGGAGTCTTTATAAAAGATTCAATATCATGTTTCGTTCAGATTATTTTGATATAAAGAATTTGTGGAGGAAGAATAACAGAGAAGAGTCAGGGGATTAGGATATAATTCGTCCCTTCTATTAAAATTAACATTGGCATTTATAACCTTACATTGCATAACTGAAATAGCAAATAGAATCAACAAAACAATAAGAAAGAATTAAAGCATTGCTAACTGCCCACTTCCTACAGCACCCACTTCCTGTAGCACGTCCCACGTTCTCACTCATCTTCACGTTCACGTTCATACAGCATGCAGCATGATCCCCTGTCCATAATGTGTAGTGGATGTTGTAGTTGATATATCATTCCCGCCCACTTAAGAATCCTTGGCCGCAAGGATGGCAGAAGGATAAGTCTTAGTAAAACGCCATTCATTCTCCCACGTTGCATCCTCGACAAGAGCCCCCTTCCACTTAACCAGAATTTCAGATTTAGGCCGATACTATCCCTTGTGAATTATACGTCGATTTAAGATAGCCTCAGGTTCTGGAAGAATGGTATATGTATCAGACACCAAGGGAAGATGGGTTGATGGCTGTGTAACTTACCCATGATGCTTCCTTAACAGACTAACATGAAACACATTATGAATTAATGAACCCGGTGGCAGTAACAATTTATAAGCAACCGGACCAACCTTCCCTACAATTTGATAAGGACTAAAGAAATGTGGAGAAAGTTTCATAGAAGCTTGAAAGGCCACCGAAGACTGTCTATAAGGTTGCAACTTCAAATACACATGATCTCCCACTTCAAAGGAAATGTCACGCCTGTGCTGATTCGCTTGACACTTCATATGGTTTTGAGCCAATGAGAGATTATACCGTAATTCCCTTAAAATTGCATCACGGTCACGCAAACTTTCATCCACGGCCTAGATGCGTGAAGTTCCTGGAACATATGTTAGCAAAGTTGGGGGAGGGGTTCCATAAACAACTTCAAAGGGGGTTGTTTTGGTGGAGAAGTGAAGAGAGGTATTGTAACTGAATTCTGCCCATGGAAGCCATTCAACCCATTTTCTGGGTTGGTCACTAGCAAAACAACGCAAATATTGCTCTAAGGTGCGATTCATTACTTCAGTTTGGCCATCAGACTGGGGTGATAACTAGAACTCATGCATAACTGGGTACCCTGTAGCTGGAATAGTGCCTGCCAAAAAGAACTAAGAAATACTCTATCTCGGTCAGTAACGATGGACACTGGAATCCCATGCAGACGAACCACATTGGCAATAAAAACCTTAGCCACAGTTGCAGCAGTAAATAGATGTTATAGTGCAGCAAAATGAGCATATTTTGTCAAACGGTCGACAACGACCATAATGACAGTATAACCATTAGAAGGTGGCAGACCTTCGATAAAATCCATGGAGATATCAATCCATATTGTTGTAGGAATTGGCAGAGGTTACAGTAATCCAGCAGGTTTCATGCAATCACTTTTGAACCGTTGGCAGACATCACATGCCTTCAAGAACTCCTTAACCATCCCACGCATTCCAGACTAAATGAAGTTTTGCTTGATTCGGGTGAGAGTTTTATGATAGCCATAATGACCACCTACTGGTGAAGAGTGACCATAGTCTAAAATTTTAGGGATGAACTGTGAAGTGGGATTTAAGAAAACTTTGTTATTCTTAAACCATACCCCATCCCGCTGAAGCACTGGAGCAGAACCCTTTGTTAGCAGATCATCATAAAATGAATCCTGCTGTATTTCTTTTTGAAGTAAAGACCACCAATCTGCTGATGGCAACGAAAGAGACATGAACTGAAATTCAACTACACAGGATAAAGAGTCTGCACCTTGGTTTTCCACTCCTCGTTTATACTCAATCTGGTAGTCATATCCCAGCAACTTGGGCAGCCAACGTGTCTGTGCAGGAGTAGTAATGCGTTGCTCCAACATATACTTATGGCTTTTCTGGTCTGTGCGAACAATAAATAATCTTCCCAGCAAGTAAGGGTGCCACTTCTGGACATCCTTGACAATGGCTAACATCTCCTTTTCATAGGTGGATAATGCTAAAGTTGACCCCTTCAGTGCTTCACTGAAATATGCCACTGGACGACTATTCTGGGAAGGAATTGCTCTAAGACCGATACCACTTGCATCACATTCCACCACAAACTATTGGGAGAAGTCTGGAAGACATAAAACTGGAGGTGTAGTCAATGCTTCCTTGAGTTTTATGAAGGCTTGCTCCGCTGCCTCTGACCAATGAAAATTATCTTTGGCTAAAAGTTGTGTCAGAGGTGCTGCTATACTGCCAAAATAACGGATAAACTTTCGATAATATCTAGCTAAACCGAGGAAGCCACACATGCCTTTTACTATTGTAGGCTTCAGCCAATCCAACACAGCTTGTATTTTTATGAGATCCACCGATACACCTTGTTCAGAGATTTGATGTCCCAAGTAATCCACTTGTAAAATGCCAAAACGACATTTTTCTGCCTTTGCAAATAAAGAATTAGTGGACAAGATTTAGAGTACAATCTGCAAATGTACAAGGTGATCTTCCCACGACACAAGGATATCATCAAAAAACGCCAAGATAAACTTTAGAAGATGAGGACGAAAGAGTTCATTCATGAGACTTTGAAATGTTAATGGTGCATTCGTGAGGCCAAAAGGCATCACTACAAACTCGTAATGACCTTCATGAGTACGAAAAGCTGTTTTAGGAATGTCTTCTTCTCTTACTCTAATTTGGTGGTAACCCGATCGTAAATCCAATTTGGAGTAAATTTTTGATCCATGAAGCTCATTTAATAATTCATCAATCACAGGAATAGGATACTTATCTTTGATTGTGATATCATTCAGAGCTCGGTAATCGATACAGAATCTCCAAGCGCCATCCGGCTTCTTTACTAACAACACTGGTGAAGAGAAAGGACAGCGGCTTGGCCTTATTAGACCCGACTGTAATAACTCCTGCACCATTTTTTCAATCTTATTTTTATGATAGTAGGGATATCGGTAAGGTCTCACACTTATTGGCCCGGTTTGTGGCTGCAGGGGAATGTGATGGTCATGTTCCTATTGAGGTGGTAAACCAGTAGGGGCTGCAAAAACAGAAGAATATTGCTCCAACAGTGAGCTAACTGTAGATAGGTAAGAGGGAAAATGGTTACTGCTTCCAACTGATAGGACTTTGAAGAACAACCCCACGCCATGCAAGCCATAAAGTTCTTTATCAGATAAAGCCGTGAGGCTTGTTGGCTTAATTCCATGAAAAATATGCGAAGTATCCCCCTCTTTGAATGACATGGTCAGCTATTTATAATCCATTTCCACATGACCAAGAGTTTGCAGCCATTGTACCGCCAATACTAGCTGACATGCTGCAACAGGTAGAATGTAGAAATCGGCGAGGACTGGATATCCCTCTATGTTGATGGTGAGTGCCCGACATTGTCCCACACAATCGATCTTCTCCCTATTAGCCACCGTAACTTGAAACTTCTTTTCCCGGTTAACTGGTAATGCCAACTTAGAGACAATGACTTCATCAATAAAATTATGAGTGCTACCACCGTCTATGAGCAACGTTACCTTTTTGTTTTTCAGTTGACCTATGACACACATAGTCTGTGGATGCTCCGTTCCTGTCATGGTGTGGAAAGAAATCTCTGGGACGACATCTTCCTTTACCGGTTTGAGCAAGTCATACATACTGTCCTCACTGCCCATGATAGGAGAATCCCAAATCATAAACAACTGTGGCCGCTGGCAACGATGTCCTAGAACAAACCTTTCATCATAATAGTAGCATAAACCTTTCTCTCTTCGTTCGCGTGCTTCCTAATTAGTGATTCTATGAAAACATGTATTAGAATTGGCAGGTAACCGAGGACCCTGTGCCGGCCCCAATACTCCAGCCGTGGGGTTGGCTGACGCTTTTGCTAACACCGAAGCTGGTGTTGAAGGTGGGACAGATCGTATAGGAAGAGGGACTCTCTTCTGCAATTGATTCCTCTCCTCTATTAAACGTGCCACACCTATAACATCTGCCAAGAAATGGGGCTGTTTGATTTTAACATCCAAACGAATCTCATCATGGAGTCCTACAATAAAACAACCGATTAAAAAATTTTATGGTAGACCATCCACCTGGTGTGAAAGTCTTTCAAAAGTCTCCTGGTAAACTGCCACTATAGTGTTTTGTTTAAGGTGAGTTAAGGCTTCTGACGGATCCTCATAGTCGGTTGGGCCAAATCTTTGTTGTATAGGCTTAGTAAACTCCTCCCATATTAATGGTCTGCGAAACTTAATTAACCACCTATGCCACTGTAATGCAATACCCTCTAAATGGAAAGAGGCCAGCTGAACCTAATAGTTTGGCATAATATTTTAAAACTCAAAATATTGTTCTGCTTTGTAGATCCACGCTATTGGATCATCTCCATTAAATTTTGGAAATGATAACTTGAGACTGTGGTGTTGATGGCTATTTATAGGATGCCGATGAGGGTTCTGTTGGTGTGAAGACTCTTAATTAGAAAAGGGGTTGATTTCAGGAGAATTGGTGTTTTCAGGACGGTTGGTGTGAAGAGCCTGAAGTTCTGTCAAAACTACTTGTAAGGTAGCATTAACCTGATCAAAGCTTGTTTCGTGCCTACCTAGGATTTCATTGACTTCATTGCGAAATTCTGCATTTGATTTGCCACGAGTATCCATGGTCGTAACCAAGAACAACCAGGCTCTGATACCATTGATATAAAGAATTTGTGGAGGAAGAATAACAGAGAAGAGTCAGGGGATTAGGATATAATTCGTCCCTTCTATTAAAATTAACATTGACATTTATAGCCTTACATTGCATAACTGAAATAGCAAATAGAATCAACAAAACAATAAGAAAGAATTAAAGCATTGCTAACTGCCCACTTCCTGTAACACCCACTTCCTGCAGCACATCCCACGTTCTCATTCATCTTCACGTTCACGTTCATATAACATGCAACATGATCCCCTGTCCATAATGTGTAGTGGATGTTGTAGTGGATAGTGGATGTATCATATTTATTCCCGTGTCTGATTTGGACAACAATGTTTTTCATAAGTTAATATTTTCTCTAGTTAGAAATTGATTTAAAGGTCTATTATTTTTCTTTGTTGCTATCACGAGTAAGTTTATGTTTGAGATTGTTGACTTGGATAATATCATAGGTTATATTAATTTTTTTAATATAAAAAAATATATATTCTAATATTTTTATAGTTAAAAAGATTTTAAAAGTGTGAAGGTTGATCCCATATTATTTATTCGACTTGATGAGTCTAAAAATAACTAGTAAAAATATAATTTGATTTACAAAATTCAAGACATCATTTTTTTTAAATAATATTGAAATGACAACATATTTTATCAATTCAGGCCAACCTGGATTAACCTGTCAAATCTACAACCTAGATCATGAGATTATAGTAACCCTATATAAAATAAATCAAAACAAATTATGAAACTGAATTATCAATTAACCCAATGTTGAAAAATGAAACTGAAAAAATATTTTTTTTTATCTTAATTAACTTGCTAAATCTGTAACTTAGATCATGAGATGAGGATAACCTCATAAAAAGTAAACAAAAAAATAACTTGAGTCAACTTAGGTTAACTTGTCAAATCCGTGACAAAGTTCATGAGATTATGATAACTTTATAGAAAATAAATTAAAACAAATTATGAAGCTCAATTCTCAATAAACTCATTGTTAAATGTTGAAAATGAAAAAAAAAATCAATTTAAAAACATAACATAATAAAATAACATGAGTCTACTCGGGTTAACCTGCAAAACATGTGACCCGAGTCATAAAATCGTGATAATCTCGTAGAAAGCAAAGTAAAATAAATAATGAAGCCTAATTTATAATCAACTCAATGCTAAATGATGAAATTGAAAAAAAAACAATTTAAAAAATGACAAAAACTCGAGTCAACTAGGTTAACTCACTAAACTTGTGACTCAAGTCATATGACCAAGATAACCTCATAGAAAGCAAACAAAAAAAAATCATAAAGCCTAATTCTCAATCAACCCAATGTTGAAAGATGAAAAAAAAAAACTTGTTAATTAAAAAAAGAAAACTCGAGTCAAACCCATGACACGAGTTATGAGACCAAACTAACCACGTATAAAGCAAATCACAATAAATCATGAAGTCTTATATCAAATAAACTAAATATTAAATTATATAATTAGAGAAAGAAATATAGATTTAGAAGAAAAAAAATTTATTGAAATGAATAGTGTTTGTGAGGTTGTGAACAATAGAATCACCACCTCTTCTAGTTTATATTGGTTATGTGACTAGTATTCCACCATGGGTAAGATATTTTTATCTCCTATAAAACAAATTTGTATATGCAGATTTTTTAACAAATTTTTGTTGCTAATTTTTATAAGTGCAAATAAAAAAGTTTATGCATACATGTTATAAAATAAATTGAGAATTATGTGTGCCAATAAATTTTTTAAAAAATTAATGATCAATATATTGAAATTTATGAACCCTGAAAATGTGATTTCTCAATAACCAATATATTGGAGAATCAATATAATGCCAAAGTTTTGACATAAAAAACAATAATGTTATGCCTCTTTATAAAGTATGCAAGTGCCATACTTGTAATACAATTCTATCTAAAAGAGAGGACTAAGGTGGAATTGAATAAATTAGAACATAGTGAGCTTCTAAGTTCTTTGGGCTTAAAAAACCTTCTAACAAGGAATGACATAAAACATTAGCCACAATATAAGTCATTAAATTAAAACTCAATAATGAGAATGACAAGTTGGCTTGCGACATCTCTTAAACTTAGAAACAAGGTAACCAATCATGGCCTAAAAAAGTTAATGTATTGGTTAAACATTTTAGGAGGCCAAATATCAATTATTTAGTGGCCATAAACCTTATCAAAATTTTTTCATTCTTTTCAAAGATAGGAAACAATAAAAAAGCCAATGACTTGACTAATTAAGGTTAAGATATAAAATGACCTTTAATCATCATGATATCATCCTTATAAAAATTGTCGATCAATCAACTATTGCAGATATCCAATAGGGATGTAATGATGCATAATGTAGTATCTATTCTATGGTTGAAAACATATAAAAACAATGAGGATAAGATTATATTGATTCTTATACAGGGGATGCAATGAAAGATAGGATTTTTAAGGAAACTAAGATATCAATATGGAAATCATAAGCATGAAGCTGCTTCATATCTGTATTATTTATACTTTGTGCTTGATAATTAAGTTATTGTTGAGTATAACTTAATTTTTTTTGATCTATTTCAGTATGAGTATGACAAGGAAATATGCTTTCATTTGTTTAAAATTAATGAAATACTATGGGTATTGTTTAAATAAATAAAAATAAAATTGATCGTGAACAATGGAATTGACTAGACTTAAAAAGTCCCAATTAATCAAGAAAACAAAAAGCAGTTGACTAGAGGATCAAAGTCAACAAAAGGAAATGATCGATCATAGTAGCAGTAGTTCACATAATTGAATAGAATGTTTAATTCTATTCAGAATGAGAGTTCTCAACATATTGAACTAATTAATGTTCTAAATTATTGAGAATTCACATGGTTATTAGTAAGGAAATGTGATATAGTTTGTTTTTGTACGAGGACTTATCATGTATATGAATGAGTTTGCTTAAAATTAAATTTAAGTATTTACATGAAATTCTCTCACTATAACAATATAAATAGACCATATTAATTACTAGAAAAGATGATAAATAATGTATTTTTATATTTATATTTTTCCTCATATGGTTTTTAATGTATTTTTATAGCCTACCTTAATTTTCTTGCACTTTATTTTTTGTCGTTTCTATCTCTTCTTTTGTGTAAACCTTTCCTTTTCCTTATGTGATGTTGTTATAGAGCAAATAACCTTTTATTCAAGGTTTGAGGTTTTATATCCCTATGATTTGCTTGATTTTGCAAGATTTCTACCTAATTTTCTCGGGATTAAGTTCATATTGTGTAGTTTCTTCTCCTTAGAAGATATAAACTATCAGCTACTAACTTATTGATAAGATAAATATTTGAGTGATCAACACACCTAAAGCTCAATATATTTAGACTTTTACCAATGCTTACCTCTTCGACATACTCATTCCTAGCATTGCTAGCTATTTATACCATACCTCTTACTACTTGTACTTGTTTTACTTAGTCAATGTGCTGCTACTTTTATAAGTCATAACACCAGCTCTTGTACTTTAATTGGACAATTGATCAATCATTTACTTGTTATTAATAACCGTAACATACAATGCTTAAGACTTATGATTATTTTTACATATTTTTGGCATGTTATTTAAGTTAATTCATAATTAATCTATCATGTGACATAAAAATGTTATAAATATATCAATATAATACATTGACTAGATGATTGGTTGTGCTATGTTATATCAAGCTAACCTCGTCGAAAGAGAACTTAATAAAACTATGATGCTCAATTACTAAACAATCCAATGCTAAAGGACAAAACTGAAAAAAAAATTAATTTAAAAAAAAGCCAAAAAACAACCCAATTTAAACCAAGTTAACTCGGTTACCTCGCGAGCTTGAACATAAGATTAGGATAACCCCATAAAAAAGAAAGAAAAAAAAGCACGAAGATCAACTCTCAATTAATTAAATGTTGGAAGATAAGATTAAGAAAAAAATCAATTATAAAAAAAATCAAATATTGAAGGATCTTATTTGATAACGAAGTAAAAATTAAATGAGAATGTGATAACCCCATAGAAAATAAAATGAAGAAAAAAATGAATCTCAATTTTTATCAAATAAAATATTGAAGGATAAAATTGAAGAAATTTTTTTAATTAAAACATGTCAATTAAACCTGATCCAATCCTACTGGAGTTAGCATATAAAATCTATAACCTAGTCTATTGTTCAAGTGTTAAGGCAATTATAACACCTAAGAGGGGATGAATTAGATTTATCACTAATATTAACAAAATAATGGAAATTAATTCAAATAAACACAATAATCAACAATATAATTAAAATGCTTAAAGTAAAGAAATAAAGAAGAGAATTTGCAAACTTGTTTTTAATGTGGTTCGACAAGCTTACATCCATACCTTAAGTACCAAACTGTACTTGAGTATTGTATTCATTCACTAGTCCAAGTTCAGGAGTATAATAGTCATTTGATAAATCAACAGGAGTATAATAGTCATTTGATGAATCCACACTAAGATTTTTGACACGACCAAAAGATTGATATCTTCTCCCAAGTGCAGGAGTGTCGAAGTAATAAAAAAACCTGGCAAGATCGGGGTCGAACCACAAGGAGGTGAACTATATAAATTACAAATAATATATATATTTAATAAAATAAAGAGTTTATGAGAATTTTATAGGGTATTGATGTAATGATTAAACAAGGATAAAACAATTGTTAAGGTTAGAGGATCCACTAATGGGATTTCAAATCAGGGTTATCAATTCTGTTCTGTTTCGGCCGGAATGGCTGGAACATCTCGTACCAATTCAAAAAATGGAACAAAACAGAACAATTTTCACCTCGCGTAAAATCTCGGTCTATTCCGAATTTTCCGGTCAAATTTCGACTGGAATGTTCCGGTTGAATTCCATGTGTTTTGTTTCGGGTTAAAGCCACTAAGTCAAAGACTCAAAATTGAACCCGGTTTAATTTCATTAACTATATAGTACACCTACGTATAAATGCTCTTTTTCTCTGAAGTCTAAAGTCTAAACTAAAAACCAAATCCCTAATATCTCTTCCTCGCAGTCTCAAGTTCCCAACCAAAACAATTACAATCAGCATCTTGTCTTTCACAACCTCCCCCTCCAATCTTCCCTCTTTTCTTTTGCTATCTTGCTTTTGCATACTGCACTGCTACAACCTAATTTCCCGATTGAAGTGGCTTGATCGACAAAAAAGAGAAGGAGCCTCCAATCAATGAATTTTGGAGAATTCTCAACCTCCCAGTAAAGATTATATCACACAGAAGACTCATACCAGACTCCAAGACATCTAATCTCGCTTTGGGGCCATCCACTCCCTTCTCGAGTAATTGTCTCTATTCTCTTCTATCTAAGGTGCAATCTTTTCTCTCTCTTTAAGTTCAAATTAGAAATTGAATACGCATAAACTTAGTTCTATTACACTGCTGGAACGTTAATACCAGATACCTTTCTCATAAATTTTGTATTTAATTTGGTCTTTCTTTGCATCTAATTTTATATTCTTTTTGTTTGTATAATTTTACTGTTGGGTTTGTAACTTTGTATTGTATTTATTGCTTCACCGGGCTTGGCTAGCTAATTTGAACTTTGAAGCTTTATCTGAATGCTACTTTATGTTTGATCTGTGCACAAGCCTATACAAATCAAGTTAAGGCTCTTTAAGTAAATGAAATTGATAAAACAGAGTTAATGATCTGTTTTATTTATACTGCATACATCAAGATTAAACAGAGTTAAGCCTAGATGGGAATATTACATTTAAAGGAATAAATTATACTGCACGTCAAGATTAGAATTCAAGAAACAAAGAATAAAATAACCGAATTAATTGCTAGGCTGCTAGGTCTGGTAGTTAATAATATAAATAACTTGATCATGACCGGATTACTTATAAGAAAGGATACATAATTATTATATGAAACCAAATGTATATATATGTTTGCTGCTATGTTGTATTAATTTTTGTGTAATTATTATATTTATATGTGTAAAATATCTTTCTTCTTCATGGAAAGTTTTTTGAGAATTATAATATCCAACCATAAATTCTAATTGTGAAACCAAATGTACCAAACCATAATTAATTATAAGGAAGGATACATAATTATTATATGAAACCAAATGTATCAAATAATAACTTTAAAGTGTGAAGCCAACGAATAATATTTGTAAATCAACATGGTATCTTGAGAAATATCATTCTTTTCATTTTAAGTTATTGGTATTATTACCATCCATTTTACTTTAAAAATCGCATTGATGTAATAGCTGAAATTAATTGTGTTTTATTTTTTTCAGATCAAATTACATGGCTGAAAACTCATCAAGTGGTGCTTCTTCTATGGCTTCAACTCCAGCAAGATTAGATGATCCAGCGTGGGCTCATGGGCAAGTGGTTGTTGGTGCAAAGAACTCAAGTATATGTGTTCATTGTAGCAAAATGATCAATAATTGTGGTATTACTCGTCTGAAGTATCACCTTGCTAGTATTAAGGGCCAAGTTGAAGCTTGTAAAAAGGTCCCTCCAAATGTGAAATGGCAAATGAAGCAGTTGATAGAGGACTTGACAATGGAGAAAGAGAAAAGAAAGAGACTTAAAATTGATATTGGAAATTCTCAATCACTTTCCAATGAAGAAGTCAAAGAGGGCGGTAGTGCAAATCCTACTTTAAGTGATATTAGTTGAAAAGAAAATAAGAGATTGACAATGCAAAACACAAGTGCAATTAGAAAAAAGATGACTTCATTCGTTCCACGAACTACCCCAAGTTCACAACTTAGCATTAAAAGTGCAATGGCTTTTAAAAACAAGGAACATAATGCAAGAAAGGTCATGACAATATGGTGGTATGATGTTAATGTACCATTTAATGGTGTTAAATCATACTATCATCAACCAATGATAAACGTCATAACATCAATGAGACCTGGTTTTAAAGGACCATCATATCATGATTTAAGGGGACCACTTTTGAAAGGTGTAGTTCATGATGTCCATGAATACCTCTTTGAAATCAAGGCTGATTGAAAACTTTATGGATGCTCCATTATGGCAGATGGGTGGTTAAATAGAAGGAATCTACCAATTGTGTATTTTGTTGCTTATTCTCCAAAAGGTACCATATTCTTGAAGTCAGTTGACATTTCGGGTCTTCGAAAAGATAAAGAGACATTGCGTGAAATGTTTGAAGAAGTTGTCAAAGAAGTGGGGTAAGAAAATATTTTCCAATTTGCTAGTGATAATGAGTCTGCATTCAAGGCTGTTGGGAAGGCTTTACAACAAAGGTATGACACTTTTTTTTGGTCTTCTTATACTGCCCATTGCATTGATTTGATGTTAGAAAATATTTCTGATCCAAGATATTTTCTGATGATTGATGAAACCATTAAGAAGGAAAGAAACATAACCAAATTTTTATATAATCATGCGTGGGTTTTAGCTTTGATGACGAAAGACTTTACTAATGGAAATGATCTATGTTGTCGTGGCATTACAAGGTTTGCTACCTAATTTTTAAGCATCCAATGTTTACTAAAGTTTAAGAAAGAGCTTCGACAAATGTTTACTTACATGAAATGGGTAGAATCAAGTCATGGTAAAAGTGAAGTTGGAAAGGAAATAACTGCCATAATTTTACAAGATAAAGACTTTTGGCACCGATATGACATATAGTCAAAGTTAGTGAGCCTTTAGTGCGAGTTCTTCGGTTAGCAGATAGTGAAGAAAAACCAGCAATGAGTTATTTACATGAGGCAATGGATAAAGCAAAAGAAGCCATCAAGACAAGGTTGAAAAATAAAGCATCTCTTTATAGACCATATATTTGGGTAATCGATGCTAGATGGGATAAGTAACTTCATAGTCCATTACATGCAGCAAGTTGTATTCTTAATCCTGGAATCTATTTTAGGCCTTCTTTTTCAAAACAAAAGGAGGTTACTCGAGGTTTGCTTAGCACATTTACTAGATTGGTCCCTGATTGTGACACTCAAGATGTAATTAGTGGCCAACTTGAGGAGTATAAGAAAACAACTGGTGGTTTTGGCATGCCCATAGCTATTCGTCAAAGAGAAAAGTTAAATCCAGGTAATAACATTTTGTTTTTTTAAATATAATATTGTTTTGTATTTATAATATCTGATTTATTAAACTTTTATCTTATCTAGTTGCATGGTGGGAGCAATTTGACAATGATACTCAAGAACTTTAAAAGTTTGCAATTTGAATTCTTAGTCAATGTTGTAGTGCAACTGGGTGTGAAAGAAATTGGAGTATATTTGAATTCATTCATTCTAAAAGGTGTAATAGGCTAGAGCACAAGAGATTGAGTGATCTAGTATTTGTTCGTTATAATTTGAGGATTTAATAGAGGTAAAATATTGATATTATCATATTAATAATAATATTAAAAATGATTATTACTATTTTCATTAACAATGATATCAATTTTTTAAAATTAAATTTATCATTAATATATATATGGTTTATATTCATTTTGTTTTTTCCATGTTTATATTTTATAGGAATTTGAGCAAAATATGGGATGTTTTAGATCTCATTAGCCTTGATAACATTGACCTATTGAATGAATGGATTTGTGAAGAACCTAGCCTTCTTGACGGAGATGATATAAGTTGCGAGACTATTGAAGCACCTTTGTCTACTTTGACTTTAGAGGATGAAAAGACATGTTTTGATGACGATAATGAGCTTGGTGGAAATGATCAACTATTGGAATGTCTAGTTGATGACTTTCCCTACATACCACCACAAGATCAAGATCCTTATTTCTATGTTAATGATGGAGATGATGTTTGATTTATGTTTCTTTTATGTTAAAACATTTTACTTTCATAATATTTTGGTGTTTTGTTTAAGTTAAATTACTTTAAAACTTTAAGTTAAAGTTCTATTTAATTTTGACTATTTAGAAATATTTTAAATTTGAAAATTATGTTTGTTAGACATTGTGTTTGTACTTTGTAATGCATAATTTATAATTAATTTATCTTGATTTTGAATTATGTTTGTTGATATATATATATATATATATATATATATAGTACAACCCCGAAACGGCACGCTGAAACGCTTCGAAATCGAAACATTCTGGTCCAATTGAAAAAACAAAACACCTGCCGGAACAAAATTAACAACATTGTTTTCAATAAATATAATATAAACTCTTTTTATTACTCAACTGGAAACCACACACAAAGAAGGTTCCAATCGGATTATAAATTGTTAACTTGATTACACTAGTTATCTTATTTGAATAATGCTAATACTTGTAAATGTTGTCAAGTATTCATGATGTTAATTTATGTTAACAATAAATCAAGTTCCTTTCATAGCATAAGTGTTGGTTAAGCCATACAGTAGGCTGCAAAAGGGTCAAGCATTTATTATACCAAGGGTTATACAACATAAATCTAGATTAACCATTTAACAAGCAAAGTATTAAGAGTGAATAAGATAACAAATACAAAACATGTTAGTATCAAACATTAAAGTCCATGTTGAGTTTACACTATACTTATTCTTACACCATTAGTGTAACCTTTTCACCTTGACATAATAAACTTAGCTAAACATAATGAAGAAGAGAAACATAAATAAACAATATAAGAACATAAGTATAATGAAAAGCATAAACAATATATTAATGAAAGCAAAACTTAAACATTACAAAAATACAAAGAAAGAAAGCAAGAATATGATCTTGATCTGAAAGCCAAGATGCCTAAATGCATGTCAAATGCCTCATTTTATAGGCCAAAATTCAGAACTATTGATTTGATGACTAATTGTTGAGTGGGTGACCACATCTTGATTTGGTGACAATCTTTATCTTCTTGTCTGAACAAAAGGTCATTGCTAACATCAGAATTTAAACAGATGGTCTTCATGAAAGTTCTAGAAAATTATCTCAGCTTTCCAACAAAAAAAAAATTGGTGCATTTGGACTTCTAGAACTCGAGATATGGGCTAAACACTGAACAATGTCTAGGCTGCAGGACAAATTCTGACTTCTTCGTTATTGCTACAATTTGAACTTGAAAACAACCTTTTTGAATCTTGGACTCCATGAAAGTTTTAGGCCTATGTCTTAGCTTTCCATCCATATAGACCAGACCTAAATCCAAGTTCTATAGCTCCAAGTATGATCCAATAACCGAATAGTGTTCCAGTTTGGACTGAACCAACATCTCTTTTCTAAGTTTGCCCCTCTCTTTGTCTTCTCAATTTCAGTAGTTAAACTCATCAATCAATCCTTTGATTTATGTGATAGGCTTGAATTTAAGATGAATATTTATCATAAATTAAAGATATCTTATAGTATCAGACTTGTTATTATAAAACATGCTTTAGTTAAGGAGTTATTGATACTTCAAGTGTAAAATGATGATATAAAATCTTGATAAAAATATACTTTTAAGTACTAATCAATTTTCCTCACATGAAGAGATACCATCTTCAATATGTTTTCCTAGTGAAATCACCTCACCAATACTAAGAGTTTTTACCTAACTCTTAAATGTTTACAAGGGTAATTTTATTATCGTAATTAACTCTCCCAGTAGAGTAGATAATACAATTGAAAGATCTAATATATTTATATCTCACAAGATAACACTTATATAATTCGAAAATGTTTAAATGTAATGAGAATGAGATTGAATACTTTTATGCTAGATTATAAAGATTTAATAACACCAATTAGAGTATAATTAAGGATTGATGGTTTGTAGTGTTTTTGCACTTAAATTAGCTTGTATATGATATACGTTTGGAATCCCTCACTAATTTTGCAATTGGACAAGCAATATATATGTTTATAAGAAAAACTAGTAATTAATAGCCGTTATAATCCTACTGACGACTAAAACAGTTGACTGATTCAAATGAGTCAAGCCAATTAATTGACCAGTTTCTGCAGAATTTCTAGGGGTTCATTATTGATGAATAAATGGTTGACTGATTCATTTGGTCAAATCAAAAGGTTGACTAGATTATATAAAATTTCAATTTCAACATTTTAATCTTGGTGAATTCTTAGAACCGTCTATCTTAGATTATATCAGATTATATATCAATCCTTTAATGCATGCATAGTGAAGAGTGTGAATTCATTTTAATTATGCTATCAAGTAGGATATAAAAATTGACATTGAGCACTAAAAAAAAATACTTAGTCTAAATCTTCATTTTGTTTCATTCTTGGATTTCTTGATCATGAAATTCATTATGTTTGTTGATATGTTCTTTGAATAAACCTTTTAAAACTTATTCTCAACAAGGCATATTACCAGTCTATTTTTCATTTTATTATTACATCAAAATATATATAAAAATAAATATTTGACCTAAAGGTGAACATGGTCGTGATACCGGGGTAACCTTGTTAAAAGCAAATTTGAGTAACATTATGAAGCTTAATTATCAAACAATCTAATGTTAAAGGATAAGACTGAAAAAAAATTTAATTTCTTAAAGAAAAAAAAGATCATAGTCAATCTAGGTTTATGATTGGGGTGACCCTATGGAAAAGAAAGTAAAAAAAAGGATGAAGATCAATTTTTAATCAATAAAATGTTGAATGATGAAATTAAAAAAAAAACTAATTCTGAAAAAATCAAAATTTAAAAGATCTTATTTGACAATGAAATAAAAATTAAATGAGAATGTGATAATGTCATAAAAAGAAAAATGAAAAAAATTCAAAGCTTAATTTCTAGTAAATAAAATGTTGAAGGACAAAATTAAAGAATTTTTAAAATTAAACAGAGGTAAAAAAACCTGACACAAGCCCACTTGGGCCAACATGCAAAATCTAGGACCTGGTCATGATACGGAGTAACCTTGTCAAAAGCAAATTAAATAAAATCATGAAACTCAATTATCAAATCACTCATATTTAAAGTGCGAAACTTTTTTTAAAAAACCAATTCATAAAAAAGCAATGGAAAAAAAAATCATAGTTAACTCGGGTTAACCTGTTACTATGAGCATAAAATTAAGGTAATCCTATAAAAAGAAAAGTGAAAAGAAAAGGCGAAGATCAATTCCTAATAAATCAAATGTTGAAGGATGAAGTTGAAAAAAAATCAATTTTAAAAAAGAACCTAAAAAAGACCAAAATCAATCAATGTTAACTTTCGAAACTGTGACTCTAGTGATAAGTCCAAGACTAACTTTGAAGAAAGAAAACCCTAAAAATACAAAAGTAAAATTCTCAATCAACAAAATGCTAATGGATTAAATTGAACAAAAATACAATAAAAAAGGATTCAAAACAAAACAAATAACAATAAAAATATTGAGGACCAAATTTAATATAAAAATAAATGAAAGTAAAATATTAAGGGTTGAAATAGAAAAAAATCAATTAGGAAACAGATAAAAAAACAAAAAATAACAAAAAAATGATGATCAAATTTGATATAAAAATTAAATGAAGCCAAAAGATGAGGGACAAAATTAAAGAAAAAATCAATCAAAAAAGATAAAATACAAAATTAATAGCTATAAAAAGAATGAGGATTAAATTAGTTAAAAAATAATGACAAGACACCTTTATATTTTAACAAGAAGAAAAAAGTCTATTGAAGCTCAACTGTCATGTTGTCGTGCACATATGCTTGACCACCGGGAAGACCATGTTGTGACTCTTTCAATGCCATTATAAAAGACAATGCTTGGCTATCAAAAAACATCTCAAGTGCTGCCCGAAGAGCACACGCGTGTCCCGCCCACTAGCATGTATGATGCACACGCCAATCATTTTTGTTTTTAAAATAATATTTAATAAAATATTAAATTATTATTTAACCAACTCGATTATAACTAAAAAATAATAAAAAATATAAAATAACCCCGAGATGCAAATTAGATAATTATTTTATTTTTAAAAGTAATTTAATTATTTTACTTCACTTAAAAAAATATGAAAATACCAATTTTGTGATTTAATTCCATCCAAAAATAACTGATGAAGCTTGAAGAAAAAACCCAAGAAAAAACCCCTATTGATTTTTTTTGGAAGAATAAAATGGTAATTTTATTATGTAATCTACAAAGAAATATGTGTTACTATAGAATGAAAAACTGAGTTATTTTTGTTAATGAAGGCCTCCTCACTCCATTTTAAAACAAAAAAAATTGTTTAAATAAGCATATTTTGAAATCTCGTTTGACTTTACATGTGAATTCAAAACCTGAATGATTTAGGAATACATCAAACTAAATTTAAAAAATTAAAAAAAAGTAAAACTTGGAGTGACTTGGCTAATATAACATGTTAACTCGGTGACTTAATTAAAAACACAGTTATAACTTGTTGATTTTTATTTTTTTATTAAAATAATATTATTATTATTATCATTATTATTATTATTATTTTATAAAAAATTTAACCCGAACAAGCTGATGAAACAAAACCCGGTCAAAACTATGAAAGTAGGTCTCCGCCTTGTTAAAAAAGAATAACCCGTGTTGCCTTATCCCTTTCCTCAAGCCCCGACCACTGGAGCAACAGCAACTCTCCGCACTTGCAAACGCGTAACCAACCTGCGCTAAACCCCTCAAACTAAAACTCTAGAATTCTTGAAAGTGTCACTCACAATCCCATGAAAAAGAAAATCCTCCGTTGAACTTTATCAACTGATATAATTTATTTCAT
>Ga0325414_1001404_pt1 | contig 23119 bp, 9 predicted proteins | sample PopdelMetagenome_8_FD_206183 | JGI IMG/M metagenome (GOLD analysis project Ga0325414, IMG submission 206183) | Populus deltoides microbial communities from Bellville, Georgia, United States - Leaf-PdKOR-R3 | ecosystem: Host-associated > Plants > Phyllosphere > Phylloplane/Leaf | place: USA... | reverse complement strand
ACAACGTACAGCTTCACCCCTGACTATAGCCGACTGTAGTTGCATTGTTAGACTAATGTCATTTCACACGCAGCATGAATCTTCTTTCTTTACTGTTAAAGAGTCGTTGTTCTTAATTTTCACATCCTCTGAGCATGGATGCCTGCTATTGATCAAAACGGAGATATCAGAATATTCCATGTGATCTTTCAAAATTAAGATGATCTTGAGCTTAATTTGTGGGCTCGATTTATGGCTGGTTATATATGTAATCAAATGTTTTTATTTAACTATATTTTCTTTGGATTACCAAAATTTTTAGATTTAATTATATTTTCTCAAAATTAATATTTTAATTTTTTCATCGGTTTCTACGTTTATAAAGTATAATTGAAATTCTTAATTTAATCAATAAATTTCAAAAACACACCAAATATTACCAATGTCTTTTCTGTCGAAAAATTAAAATTTAATATTTTATTTTTTTCTCGATGATACCGTATGTAATGAATAGTGCAATTTTGAGATGAAAAGTTTCAATGCTCTTTGAAATATACTGAAAAGTTTCGTTGAGGATACCATCTGTAATGAACACTATGAACAGTGACCAGGAGAAGGAAACAGTCTCAATCCTTTCTAGAATACACTGATGAACTTAATACGTCGATGATACCCTATATATTGAGCACAATAATCAGTGACTAGGAAAAGAGAACAGTTTCAAAACTCTCTAAAATATACTAACGGGCTTAATTCGTCTATGATTGAACATAATGAACAGTACAATTGAGAGGTGAAAAGCTTTAATGCTCTTTGGAATATACCAATGAACTTAATTCATCGGTGTATCTATTAGTATTTTGCAGTCCATCGGTATTTCCATCTGTGTATAACAATTTCTATTGCGAGATTGTATTTGTATTCCTTATCTATCCATCCTGTAAATACTTAATATCACAGCAGTACACACAACACAATAACATCAATTCTGTGTAGAATATTAAAATCATATAAAATTAATGTTTCCTTGTCATTTAATAACAAATTAACGTCATTGTCATTTCGTCCAAAAAGATTACATTATAATTTATGGCATTACATATTCGTGTTGTGCAAATTAATTAGAATTGTCTTCTTCTTCTTCTTCAATTTCTACGTTGATTTCGTCACTATCATCTTCTTCATCGACTTTTGTATATCCACTGGTTCTCAAAACATTATTCAACTTCTTAATGTCAAAATCAACTAAAGTATTTTCGATGATGTGAAAATTTAAATTTTCTTCTAAGTCATTAAATAGAGCAACTCAATATGGATTAACTAACTCATCAAGTTGAAGGACAACATCTCTCACAGTTAATTCATTGTTGTCATTCTGAACAACATGAATACGACCCCTGGGTTTGGTTTTCATTACAGTTAATCAATCAACTCATGAATGATCCTTTCTAAAGGAATGAGTGTATGTGTAATAAACTTGTTGGCATTATTTGGTAAAAACAAAGACATTGTCAACATTGTAAAGTCTAGCCTTTGTATTAATTTTGACCAAACCATTATAAAGATCTACTATAATTTCTTTGTCAATGGTATCATACCAATAGCATTTGAATAAAAAAATCTATTTTGCTCGCTATAATATTGTAATTTAATGACCTCTTCTAACTTCACATAATAGTCAACTTCAAACTCATCAAAAGTCGATCCTTTAACACAAACCCCATTGTTATATGTCTTTCTACCCTAACCATACTCTTTAGTATAAAACACATGTCCATTGACAAAATACTTGTTATAGCATTTCACCTTTCTTTTAGGACCCAAACTTAGTAAATTCAAAGTAACACTAGCATTCTCTTATAATTGATTAACTCAGTACATTAATTACATCTCCATCACAATTAACGAGAAATGTGTAATGAGATTAAGTACCCCGAGAGATAAGAATAATTAAACAGTCCTTTCATGTGTTCTGAACCACGTGGAAAATTATTCATCTTATAATTAAAATATTTAAGATTTATTCAGCTATAAGTTTTGAGACAATAAAAATTGACAAAGTTGTAAATGAGGAATTCAACAATCTATTAGTTTATGATAGTATAAAAGATAAATTATTTGAAAGTAATGACATATAGAGTACTATACTTACTGAATAAAATATCTCAATTTATCATAGTTAAATAACACATAATTATATGTTTGTTTGAATTCTATTTCTTTCAAATATCTTCTCCTCACAATATTTTTTGGTGCGAGTCATCCAAGATGAGAGAATATTGAAAAGTCTTCACTCGAAGGCATTTCCCCACCGTCATTATGCCTTGAAACGTAGTTGATTCTTGTTCTCAAGTGAGACTCAAAATAATATGAGATAAATGTTAAGATCTATTCACCAATATAAGCCTTGCATATTGAAGCCTCAACTTACACCTTGTTTTTTACTTCTCTCTTAAGGTTGAACAAGTACGTGCATGGAATTAAATGAATGTTTTGAATTTTTTTTAAAAAGACAATAGAATTATAATCCTTATGCATATGTAATCTTTAACCTCTCGAATAAATACATCCATCTATATTGAATTGAGCCTCCAACTATTTCCTCAAACGGTAGATGTATAGGAAAATTATCTATTAAGTCAAAGAATGATAGATGGAATATCATCTTAAGTTTGCAAATTGTTTGGACGATATTTGTTTCAAGCGTCTCCATGTGTTGTGTCTGTAACTTGTTGGAAAATATATCTCTAAAGAAGTGATTAATCTTTAAAAGTGCATTTCATATTACATTTAACAATAAATCTCAATAAGCTAGTGGAATAAGTGTTTGATAAAACATGTGGCAATCATAACTCTTCATTCTATACAATCTACAATCCTCTAAATTCACTAACCTTGATATGTTTAAAGCATGTTCATTAGGAAAATGCAAGCTCTTAAGTTATTTGTAGACCAGTAACTATGCATTCTTGTCTAAGGTGAAGCTAGCTTTGGACTTTTCTACCTGTGACCCATCATAAACCAACTTCATATTTTTATAGTGACAAAACAAAGATATATTCATTTTAGTCTTAATGATGTCCTTTATCTTCTCTTTCACATCCATAACCATGTTGAAAATGTTTCCAAACATGTTCTTTTCAATATTGATAACATCAATGTTATGACAAAGAAGATTGGTCTTCCAATAAGAAAGCTTCTAGAAAATAATTTACTTTATGAAATTATGGGTCAAACCAAAACTAAAAAACTTTTGCTTACCAGATTAAAAATCAAACACAATATTATCGTACTTCGACATCATGTTATACAATTATTTACCCAATGATAGTGATGATGTGTCATCCCTTTCAACTCTGCCAACAAAAGGAGTCTTTTCTGTTATTTCTGTACTTGTGATCCAATGGAAAGAACTACCAATGGTAATAAATAAAAAAAACATTGTACCATCATTTGTTAATGTGAAGGCCTCTAACCAAAAACCATTCAATATGTAGAAAAATCATTGATGGTCCACATCAAAGCTGCCTTCATCAAAAAACTTTATTTCCTCGATACATCATATATCAAAGCCTCGGATGACCACAACTACTTCAACTCATCAATCAACGGATAAAGACAAATATCTATATTCTAACCCGAATTATTAGGATCGGGTATAACTATAGATAAAAAAAAATAACCTCTAACCTCATACACATCCCCAATGACAAGTTGTAAACTGTGAGTGTCATCGTCTAACAAGAATAAAAAGTAGTAAATAACCCGAATGAATTGAATTCTTCTGTACATAACCCAAGATGCATGTTACTTAATTCCATTAAAAACTGAGGATACAACCTATTAAAATATTCCAAAGCTTCACCATCAAAAAGGCGCACATCACTCCATCTACCGCATCATGTGAATGATGACATGTCATATGCTTACCGGTTTTTGGTGACATGAATAACCTTTACAGTCTATGTGTGATTAGGAAGTAGCTAAGTTTTTTATGTGTGACAAGAGTCCTTTCTTTGTTAGTTATAGGTTTATAACGAGTATGCCCACATGTTTTAGACTCAGTCAACTTTGTATTTTTAAAGTAGTACAACATGCAAAAGTTTGGACACATGTAAATTTTCTAGTATCCTAGGCTAAGGGGTTTTATCATAGATTTAGTACCATAAGATTTCTCTTTCAGCATGTTCCCTTCAGGTAAAATACTTCTCACTCATTCGATAATTTTATTGTAATCAGCCCCACTCAATCCATAACCTGACTTAATGGTGAATGCCTGTGTACAACCGATAATTTACTGTGATTTATGCACCCATCTCATAATGGTTCGTCAGATTCTTTCAAAAGTTCAAAAAACCTAGTTGCGTGTACATTGGATTCTTCATCTATAATTGGACATTGATCGGCATAATATTGATTCATTTTCATTGCATCCATAACCATATTCCTATAAGGATTATTATTGTCATCTACAACTTCATGAACATTGCTAGAACTAGAAGTTGACCCAACCATCCTTTCTAACATGGTCTCATGAGAAACATATGGTTATTCATATGCAAACTAATACGGATATCTCTCTATAAATCCTTTTTTATAGAAGATGCATCGTTACAACATTTGGGTCAAGAAACTTTTTATTTTTACACCTCTTACATGGACATCTAATACTGTCTACACTAATATTTCTTGGATTAGATAGAGAGTAATTAATAAAACCTTGGATCTTATTGCAACAATCCATCTTACGCAACTCTTCAGGTGAATCTCAATACATCTATGAACGATCATCAATTACTTATGGGTGAATGAGAAATTGATCTCAAAATATGCTCATTAACATAAGACATTAAAAATGGTTTAAACAAATTAGGGAGAATGAGAAATTAATCTCAAGAAACCTTTGGTTAGCATGTTTTGATGAAACTCAAAACCCTCTAGAGAACTTTTTTCCATATTAAAAAGAAACAAAATTTTCCTGGTATTTATAAAGTAGATTGTTGAAAAGTTAAAATTGAGCTCAAAGTGCACTCAAGCATATAGAGAGGAGAGATCGTATGCAAAGTGGGTTTCGAACTTAAACTCACATATGCGCTGGCTTGAGCATGAATTTAAATTTATTGTAAAATAATATTAATAATTGAATAATTAGCATGTTTATTCCTACCAAATAGCCTATAATTCTCTAATTAAAAGTATATTTAAGTTGCATATTTGATGTGGAACAATTAGTCTAAAAGTTTACGGGTCAAATTGAAAAATATAAATGGTCTAAGAAGCTATCCAAATAGATCATCTAATTTAAAATAATTATAATTTTTTATTTAACCATTGAATTAGACTTAAATTTTAGAGGTGAGCTTAGCTTTTTGTCAATTTTATTTTTACACTGAGCTTGTTTGCTGCTCAGATTCGCCAAATTACACTCCAAAAGCCCTTGAAATTGCCTTTGAAATTGAAGACCATATTTTAGAATTTTTCCTTCTTAGTTTTGAATTTTAGCCTTATTATTTTTCTTGATTGATTGTTTTCTAGTTTTTACGGATGTTTATTAGGATATTTAAACTTATCTTTTTAGATTTTACTGAATAAACTACAAACTCTTACAACTCGGTTGTGTTTTTATCCTGGTCTTAATTAGGTCCATAAATCCACCTTCTGCAATCTTAGGAGAGGTGTTAAACTCAAATCCAGAGCTTTCTTGGCGCCATTGTTGATCATTTTTTTTGCATAGATCATAAGATTCCAAGCTTTCTTTCATTACATACAGTTTCAAAGCGTGGGGGAGCAGAAAAGATTGGATTTTTCAAGTACAAACTCAAGTTCTTGTTTGCAAAGGAACTGCCAAAGCATGGTGTATAAAAAAAAAAAATGGGCTGGAAACTTTTTGACTTTGTGCGGTTTGGAGTGTATCTCAATGCGTTGCTTGATTAATGTAATTCCAAAAATAATTTAAAAAAAAAGTACTAAAATTCTCAACAACTATGTTACAGACAACTTTATCTTCTTTATGACACAACCTCCAATGTAGTTTTCCGCTTTCAATGGCATCTTGACGTTAACAAATGCAATCATTAACTATAGTTATCTCATTAAATATTATTTATTAAAATAATATTTTATATTTTTTTAGTTTTTTCTCTTGATTCATCCATCAATCACTAACCTTTTCAACTATTTTTTAATTAATTTTTTTACAATATTATTTTTTAATATTAAATTATTTTTAAAATTATATTTTATTATTTAAACTAATTTTTTTAAAATTTAGTTTTTTTTTCATTTCAACCTTCAATGTTATTTTGTTGAAAATAAGGCTTCATAATATTTTTATTTACTTTTTATAAATTTATTATAATCTCATGACATAGATTAAGGGCTTAATAAGTTAATTCAAGTTGACTTGAGTTTTTTTTTGCCACTTTTTTCTAATTGATTTATTTTTTTTATTTCATCTTTCAACACTAGGTTGTTTAGAAATCAGACTTCGTGATTTTTACAATTTGTTTTTTATGGAGTTATTTTGGTTTTATGGATTTAGTTTTTTTTTTCTCGATTTCAACCTTCAACATTAGATTTGTTATGAATGGATCTTTATGTTTTTTTAGTTGATTTTTTTTATTTTATCATTCAATATTAGATTGATTAGGAATTGACTTTCATAATTTATTTAGATTTATTTTCTATATGGTTATCACAATCGCATGATCCAGGTTGCACAGGTTAACTCAGGTTGATCCAATATGTCGTAGTCTTAATATTTAAAAAAATATATTCAATATATCTTTATATCAATATTTAAAAAATATATCTTCTGATATGTATTATATTTTAGTTTCATGATTAAAATTTTTTTATTAGAGAATATATTAACAACATTTGAATATTTCCTTACACTAAAAAAATAATTCAACCTACAAAACAACATGTATAAAAGGTCAAGTTTGTGCTCCAAGGTGTGGCTAGATCTCCCATCAGTCACTTTAAGCGATCAATAATGGTGGCATCTTGGCAATGATAGTTTCTTCCAATTAATAAACTAAGAAATATAATTATGGAAAAAAAACACCAAAGAACAACTACAGACAAATAAAAATTGTCAAGAACAGGGAAGAAAGAGCGAGGGAGAGAAGAACTCTTATCTGGTACACAAAACAACAACTCTTATTTCAAAGAATTAAATGAATATTCAAGAACAATCTAACAGTACTTGAGATTTAAAATTAAATTTCTATTATGAAATGTCGAGCTCAAATCTTGAAAAGAATAAGGTGGGGCATGGAAAAGGAAAGGATTATCCCATCGTACGTTCCTAAATTCGAAAAAAATAAATTAAATTAAGGAATTTAATGATGGTTTAAGCAATCTACTTGAAATTATGTCACTCTCCGTAGCTGGTTAGAAATGTGGTGGTTTTTTGTGATAATTTAGAAGTTGAAGCTGATGTCATCTAACAATCTCTTCGCAGCCGGATTGGTTAGAGCAATTTTTACTAATACATGCACTGTGCATAATGTAGATTCTCACATGACATTACTCCATGTAAGATCGAGAGTGGCATTTTCCATGGCGATTAATCTATTTTAGAGGTAATTATGTGAGATAATAATCTCTAATTAATATTGACAAGTAGGTCATGTTTTAGCATATACATGCCTTAATATTATTCTATAAATCTCATAATGGTAAATGAATCACGTTGTTAAAATTAAATGCTAAATATTAACCCTATAAAAAAATGATACAAATAAATTTAGCTAACAAATAAATTAGGGCATGGTGACTTAAGCGCTTAAGCACTATGATAGAGTTGGATTCGAGTATGGCTATCATGAACCCAACTCGAGTAATAGCACCTTGAGTGTTTGGACTTGAAATGGAACCCTGGGCTAACCTCGAGTCCTCACTTGGGTGACGGACTCTAAATTGTGGAACCCATAAGATGGTTGTAAATTAAATTTTAATCTTGAATGACATGAACTTCAGTGATGGGATACCAAGGCTCGAGGTCGAGCCTCAGTTAAAGAAGATGGATTTTGAACCCATCACCTAAGAATGTTTTGGTTTCGGGATTGTGAAGCCTATATTCATCATATTGCTTTAAATCAAATATAATTTTCTTCATGAGATTCTATTTTATTTTTCTTTAAGAAATACAAATGAGGGTAAAAACTTTTTTTTCTTCCGATTATCTATCATATTTGTTAATGAGTCACTTTTGAAGTTTAACCTTTTTTCCAGAGATTTCCAATTAAATTTCTCATCTATCAAGCATTAACCAATTATCCTCTTTGTTAAATAATATTTATATAATCTTATTTATTAAGAGTAGAATAATATTTTCAGTTTAACATATATATACTTTCTTTATATTTAGGTTAACACTATGCACTCATAATAAACAGATCATTGTGAATTCTAGTCTTCCTTTTATGTTTAATCTTAATTATTTTAACACTCTTAATTAAAATTTATAAATAATGTTGTTTTAAGAAACATAGATCCTCCAATTTTACAAATCTAAAGGTAGAAGCTTTAATATGAGGGCTAATTGGGTTAATTTCAAATAGATGGAGGTACAATTGAAAAGTTTTTTTGTTTTGTGGCTGAATGAAAAACGGGGTGATACATCCTTTTCCCTTAAAACTAGGTGTTAGACACCCTTCTATTTCCTCAAAATTGTGAGAAATTTTTTGTTCTTTCACTCTCTTTTCCTTGCAATAAGCCTATACATGGCCATGAATCTCAAAGGCCAATGCCCTCCAAATAAAGTTGAAACATCCACTTTGAATATATAGCCAATACGAATATTTAAAACAAAATCAAAAGCATCGTTCTGATAATCTCCACGATCTAGACTCCATTACCACACGAAGTTACACACTGTGAGTTCATTATAAGGTGCCTGTAATTATTAGATAGATTCAACTATAGATATTTATTGAGGTGTGCTTGGATTGAAATATAAGTTAATTAAAGTTTTAGTTAACTTTAAGCTTCCATCTAGCCTACAGTATTTCCCCCATGAGGTTTTATTTATCTATTAATTAAGTCTACTTGTCAATTTATATCCCAAGAGTATGTTGATTGAAGGATCATTTTTATGATTATATATTGTTGAGAGCAACGCCTGAGAGGGTAGGACCATGCAGCCTTGACTTAAAACAGCCACCTTATAAGAAGTACCATCGACAAGACTCTGCCTTCTGTTTTTCCTTTAAAAATTAAAGCCAAGACAAAGAACACGAAGTCAAGCTTTTCGACCATATTATGCTTTAGAATTTAGATCCAACCAAAACCTTCACCTTCCTCGAAACTTCTCCGAGGTTTTTCTGCTTTCCTAAATATTATATATCAACTTTCCCGTGCCAGTATCCTTTATATTTTTCTAAAGAAGGAAATTCAGTTTTATATTCTTTATTTATTTGTTTGTTGTTATATATAACTGAAGAACAGATATCCAGACCTTGTTTTTATTTGATTGTAAGATGCCATTGCTAGTATATATGTAACCAGAACATTAAAAAAAACAAAACCCTAGTTCGGTCTAGACTACTTATATATTCTTTTCAAGGGACATGCATTTCGACAAGAATAATGTTTCGTGCTCGTATACTTTTTTCCTCTTTTTTTTTTTTTTCTTTCATCTCAGGGCTCGAAGCCATCTTCATCTGAATTACCCAGGTTTTGATGCTCACGTACCATTAAGGCATTAACTCTCATGCTTATGATTTACACATTCATTAATCACTCTATCCTCATGACGTATTTTTTATGCCTGCCGTGCCACTAAGCAGCCGACCTCACGTGAATCTAGAATACCAAACTTTAGGCCGCGTTAGGAGAGGCTGGAATCGCTGAATCTGGAAAAAACAAAAATAAAGGTGATATGAGAGGTTGGTTTAATGGTTAATTAAGATGTTATAGATTAATTATGCCCATTTCATTAGTTATAAGGATTTAAATATATATAAAACCTATAGCTGGTATGGGTATGAGTTGATCCAAGGATTTATTTTTTTATAAAAAAAAAAGGAGAAGGAAACATGTAAAATAGGACTATATAAAATATACTTTTGGGTATGAGACTATAGAATATATTATTTAATGTGTCATAAACTCCACAGTGAGCTGGTTTCTTGGATCAAAGATGTGCCCAACACGACACTAGCAATTAAGGAACGTCTGTAATGATGGTGGCATGCACCATAAGACTATGGTTTAGCGGACCCTACGAAGTAAGCAAAATCTAATTATGATTCTTAACAAAATTGTCTCCATTCACTACATAAGAAGCACCAAAAGCCAACCAATATTAACATTGTTTTAGAAATTAGTCAAGCCGGCGAAAAGAAACACTGTTGTTGTTGTTATTATATTTTTTTAATTACTGTTCTAAATATTTTATTAGTCAGAGTTTGTGCTCTACAACCAAGTAATCAATGGACATCAAACATGTATAAAGGTTAGCATACCACGGAAATTTAATTTAATGCTATACAGTCAAGGGATCGATCGATCCGTGATGTGTTATTTGTGTGTGTGTGTAGCTACACATTTATTATACTTAACATGGAGATTTAAGTTCCTAAACTCTCCTTGATTATAGTTGACCAACCGGTGGAAGATCATGTATCACTACTATAAAATTGATAGATATAAATAAAAATATCGACATAATATTTTTATTTATAGATTACAATGAATTTTACTAATAAAATATTCTTTTATTATATCCATCAGAAAACACTGACAGAAGTATTACTGGCAGAATCACCAATATACTGAAAAGTTGTTGGTAATATTTGGAGGGGTTTCTAAGAATTTTTTATTAAGTTAAAACTTTAAATTAAATATTACAGATAGAATCACCGACAGACTGAAAAGTTGCCAGTGATATTTGAAGAGTTTCTGAAAAAACAATTATTAAATTAAAATTGTAAATTAAATATTATAGACGGAATCACCAATAGAATGGTTACAAAAATTAATATTTAATTATCTATCGGTAAAACCATCAGTAAAAATGCTCAATTAAAAGACTAGATTGGCTAATTTCATAACAGACACACCTTTTCTTCTTCTTCTTCTTCTTCTTCTATAAAAAAACATCAATGTCCCTCTCTTTCTTTCTTTTCTCTCCTCAACTCCTTCTCTTCTCTTCTCCTCCATATGCAGGTATATATCTTTTCCTCTCTTCTTCTTTTATCTTCTCTTTTTTTTTTTTAATTGACATACTTTATGAATTTGTTTTTTTCTCTCTCTTATTAGCTTCACTCGCAACGAAACTAAGGTAAGATTTTTCTTTTTACTTTTCTTTTTTGTGTTTTTTTTCATTATATTTATTTTCTTAATATTTTTTTAATTTTTTTGTTCTTAATAATTATATGAATGTTATTGTAGGGATTTTTTTCATATGAGAACAATTTTTTTGGATTTTAGTTGGATTTTGTTTTTCAATTTTGTTGTTCAAATTTAATTAAATGTATAGGATTGATTTTAATTATTATTAGTTAATTTTGTTGTTCAATTTCAATTAAATGAATTTATTTGTTGATGGATTATGGGTTCTGGAATAGGTTTGCTAAGTTAGGTGGAAATTGTTTTTAGTTGATTTATTTATTTGTTGATGTTGTTTATTTTTTGTGTTATTTATTTGTTGCTAATTTGTTTGAGTTAATTTTCTTTTCTTTTTTTCCAAGCAACTCGGTTCTTGAGTATTATTATTGAGTTTTGATTTTTTTTACGTGTTTTTGCCGTCAGTAAATCCATTGGTAATTTTATTACCGACACACCAGAAATCACCGATGAGAGTTTTATCAATAGTGTATTCCTATCTGTGAGCTATCAGTAAAAATAATACCGATGGACTAAGAGCCGTGTATGTTCTTGGTTATTTTTTATTATAAAGAAATAAATAAAGATATTAGTTTAATCCAAACTTTTCATTAGGTTAGTGGCAAAGGAACTTTTGGTGGAAGGTTTAGCCAATATTAATGCATGGCAAGTGCAAAGAAAGCAATTATACAAAGGAGGCAAAAGGAGGAAAAAACATTTGAGAGAGATGTGCAAACCAAACGTCCCGATTGCAACTTCCATTGCAACTACAGAAATGACGAGGGAAATTCTAGTTCCTACCAAGCAAAAAAGCGCATTCATGAACATGTAATTGACTCTGAAACATCATCTACAGGCAGAATGGGAAAGCCAGTCAGTCATTCTCATGGCAATAATAACCTCAATGCAATCCAATATATATGGTGAAAGATCACTTAATAATATAAAATTTTCCTGTCACTCTTCACCTTCATATCTATCCACTGGACCTACTTGAGGATACTCCATTATCCACTTGAGATTTGCACACCCTCTTTCTCCTTCTCCTTTTGGCAGAGAAGGGGTGGGATTGAAGTTTTTCGGTTAAGTAGTAGTACTATATACGTGGAGATTCATAATTTTATTCTTATTTCATTGAGATTTGTGTTCGCTTTGGATAAATCAACTCACACGGTACAATGAATTTTCTGTCCATTTCATTTATAGGGGTGATAATTATATTAATATTATCGATCGAACATAGTACTGTTGAATCAGCCACCTTTCGCAGGCTTCTATTGCTTGTGGTTTAATCAAGATATTTTTTGCAGAAACTTTAAGCTAATTAGTGTAAATGCAGTTTGTTAGGAGCTCCACAAACCAGACATAATGATTTTAGCTTGAAAGAATGTGATCCCTTTTTGAGCAGCAGTGGCATTTAATGGAGTTTCGGTCCCCCATCTTTTCTCATCTATATATATTTTTTTGCCTGTGATCCTCTTTGAGATATAGTATATAATAAGCACTGAGAACTTGATTCTCTTTTTATTTTTCTCTTTTCTTTTCCATATTTTTGTCAGCTATAATTAAGAAACTTTTGTTAATGGGGGAGCGAACAACACTCTGAAAGCTTGATTCGATGGGGGAAAAAAAAAACAACCCAGAATCGATCCATTGTTCTTGCTCGTCTACACCAGCTCTTGAAACCGAATAGATTCATCGATCCACAAAATCAAGCAATAAGAAGACGAGATTCTGGTTATCATGAGAGGATAATTAGGAGAGTGACTAATGGGGTGATTATGGCTAATTAAGAGCTTCAGATTACGGCGTGGGGAGATAAGGAATTAGTTAAAATGTAGCAGCTCACTCTCCATCTTGTCTCAAATGGTGGCTCAACTTACTCCTTTCTTTTCAATATAGGTGACTAATCTTATCTGTGCATAAAATGTTAGTGGTTGTACAATGAAACCCTAGCTAATATGCATCCCACAAAGGGGATTCTTACAATCAACTGCTATTGAAAGAACTTCTTGACCTTAATGCATTGAAGCGTGATGAGGGCCAATCATTGATAGTTCAAACTTAACACTTAACAGTGCTGTGTTTGGTCAGGGGAAAAAAAAGAAATAGAAATCAGCATGAAAAAGGAGGAAAAAAACACATATAGTCCCTAATCTCTTCTAATTAATCAAAATAGTACGTATTAAACAGGAAAAGTGAAGAGAATTCAGTGATCTTTGTTCGGCTTAACCCAATACTTTATCCATCTCTCTTAACCATGCAAAAACCTTGGCCATCGATCTTTGAATGCTGTCCTCTATGATAATTAAATATTGTACTTTGTTTCAATAACTAGAGTAGAAATAGCCTAGGATTTAAATAGATAAAAAAATAAAAATTGCATTGCAAATAATGAAATGGGAAGTGAATTACACCAAATTTGCAAAGTATTTGTTGGTTATTTAATATCTACTTGGCAACAACTTTAGAGTATGTTTATTTTTGTAGCTGAGGATGAAATTTGCGCATGAAATCAACCAAAATAATTTTAAAAAAATAAATTTAATTTTTATAATTGAGTTTTGTTCATAATTAAATTGATCAATCTCAATCATGAAAACGAATATACTCACTAACTAAAATAAAAACATAATTAACAAGAATAAATCAATCAAGTGGAGGCTGTAGCTTCATGGCATGCCAAGTAAAAATCATACCTAGTAAACCAAATTGAAAAGAAATCGATCTAAAATTGAAATTTTTTTATCAAAAAAATTAATTCTAATTAATCAATTAAATAAAAATAATTTTAAAAAATAAATAAAATTGTTTTAATTTATAAAAAAACAAATCAAATTTTAACCAAATCTATTGTAAGTTAATTTTTATACATTTAGATAATTTGAATGACGAGCCAAATAAATCCAATTTAATAACTATATTTTTTTAAAAAAAAAAAAGCATGAACGGTGAAGTCGGGCATATAGGATTCATGATTTCGTAATTAATGGGTGGATGGATGGTTGTTGTTGCTATCATCTCCAATCCCATCACACAAGAGTCCTTCCTTGCAGTCAGGGCTCTGAAGTCAATGCCCCAAACACACACACACACACACACACACACACACACACACAGAGGCAGGCATATAAAATATAAATATCCTTGCCTTTCCACATTTTGATTCCAAGAAAAACTTGCTAGCCACAGATGCTGGTGCCCAAATATTCCAAACACAACCAATTACCCTTCCCGTATTTTTTAATAATCCCAAAACCGCCGTTGGGCATATATTTTCTCCCTGCCCTTAGCCAATCACCCACCAGGGAAAAAAATAAAAAATAAAAAAGCTTCGAAATTTTTTATTATAGTGAAAACAGCCGAACCATATATGTATATATATCCATTTTTTTGCCTTTAAGTACACCAACACACACGAAGACATTGCAAGGCAAGGAAACAAGCCCTTTTTACCTTCTCTCTCTCTCTCTCCCCCCCTCCAAACCTTGTTTTTCACTCTTCTATTCCATATTTCCACCCACCACCACTCTTAAAAGGTAACTCCTCTCTCTTTCGAGGTGGTGTTGTGGTGGTGGTGGTAGAGGAAATCAATAAGAGAGCGAGAGGAAGAGGAAGAGCTAGCTAAGCTTGATTGTTGTAACACCCCCCCGCCCTCCGCCCTCTCCCTGTAAAATTCGATGAAAACCTCCACAAGATTTCAAGAAACCAAATACCCATCTCCTATAAACTCTCCTCGTAGCAATGGAAGCAACAATGGGGTCCAGATTCACGCCCCACCACTCACTCCAATACCCATCTCCAGATCTGACACTAACCCTTACCCAACAACCTTTGTCCAAGCAGACACTTCTACTTTCAAACAAGTTGTCCAAATGCTCACTGGCTCAACAGAAACAGCAAAGCAGGCCTCCTCAAAAACAACCCAAGATCCGCCAACAACACCAACTCAAACTTCAAGGAGCTACAACATCCCTCCTATCAAGAACATGCCCAAGAGACAACAAAACAGCTTTAAACTTTATGAAAGAAGAAACAACAGCTTCAAAAACAGTCTCATGATCAACACTTTATTGCCTAGTTTTGCAAATAACTGTAACTCTTCATCGGTTACTGGGTTTTCACCAAGAAACAAGCCGGAGATCTTGTCCCCAAGCTTGCTTGACTTCCCTAGACTTACCCTTAGCCCTGTGACTCCACTAAATGAAGACCCTTTTAACAAGAGCTCACCTTCTTTGGGGAATTCATCAGAAGAGGAGAGAGCGATAGCAGAGAAAGGTTTTTACTTGCATCCATCACCTATATCTACTCCAAGAGACTCAGAGCCTCAGTTGTTGTCACTTTTTCCTGTAACCTCACCAAGAGTTTCAGGTTCTTCTTCTTGAATATTATTCAAGTCAAAAGGATTGATGATGGTTTATGGATGGTTTTGACTTTTGAGGGAGAGGTAGAAATCTTTGTGTTCAATTGTATAATTTGATCTCTCTTTTCATCATATATGGTAAAGTCTTTAATTAATTTCTTTAGCCATTTTCTTTTCTCTTTTTTTCCAGTTTCTTTGGTGGTTTTTCTGATAATTGGGGACTCTATATTACCATTAGGTAAGATTATTTAGGTGAATTTCATGCTTTTTTCTTCTTCTTCTTCTTCTTCTTTTTTTGGAGGAATACAAGTATCAACATGGGAGAATCAATTTGACTGTGTGTGTGCATTTCTGAATACGCTGGCTTATTTTCAAGAATTTTGTAGAAACTATAGTGTTTTTTTTTTCCTCTCTCTTTCTCACTCTCTTATTGACCCATGAATAGTAGATATGAAATTTCATTTTCCTCGCTAAAAATAGATTGACAATTCACAATTTGCACTGAGATATCTTGAATAGACAAGCAATTAAGTGGTATGCTCAATCATTGCAGGAGCTGACCACTGCATAACAATGTTAGTGGCCATTTACTGCATTTGATGTCAAAGGAAATTTTCAAAAAAATATAATCAGCTTGGGTGGAGATGAGTAGTAGTATGTTTTGCAATTTTTGATATGTAATGCTTTCGTCCTATTAAATTAATCCGGTCAAATTTCCAATTTGGAGTGTTAATTAAGTTATCTGAGGAAGGTATTCTTGTCCTAAAATGGCCCACAAACTCAGAGTTTCAACAAGTTCACCGCATGCAGTTTTTATGAACATCTATACCATTGACTTGAGAAGAAAAAAACCAGTACAAGGGAGAGATTACACAGTAGAAAAGCAATTTATGCAGAGAGAAAGTGTGGGATCAGAAATCGGAACAGTTCAATAGCTGATATTATTATTTACCATTAATGTCATAAATACTTGTACTGGTTTCTTGTTCTTTCCGTCTCTTGTTTCTCTCTCTGGTTTCATGCATGCTCTTTTATAGAACACTGTAAATTTGTTTTTTAAAAAACAAATTAGCACAATAAATTAAAAATATCCACGGGGTATCACAGTTAGAAAAACTTAATGAATTTTTAATTATAACATGTAAAAACTATACTATTTAACCAAAAAAATTTTCATCTGTTTTATTTTGTCAATATTTTTTTAAAAATGTGCTCATAACCCAAAATAGCTGTAAATCCTGCCCTAGATCTTTTGGCCAAATGAATCTACTTGACATAAGATATTCTTGCAGTCTGAGTGCTCAGATTCTTGAGAAGTGAGAGAGAACGAATTTGAGGCATCCTTAGATTGTTTTTGGGTATCTAGCACCATTTTTAAGGAGCGTGTAAGGAACAACAGAAATTAATGAGTTTGCCTCTTTCATGAAGGAAGTGAAGTCGTTGTCCTTTGCTATAACTTTCAATTGCTATGCAATCATCCAATTTTGTTATTGTTTCCTACTTTATGTTCGTATTGAGCTTAAGGTGTGGTCTTTTTTTTGACTTGGAGGAGACCTGTTATTATGAGGGGGGAGCACAAGAAAGGTTAGAAAAAATAAATAAAGAGAGGAGAAAGTGTGGACTTCGATATAATGATGATGACTGAAAAAGAAGGAAAAGAGAGGGAGTATGAGCATAACAACAAAAGAAAAGCAGAGAACATGTGTCTGTATGAACTCTCTCATGTATTTTACTTTGTCATCCATTGTGTCTGTATGGACTAGATAGGGCATTATTTGACAAAGAACTTCCCTGATCTTTCTGTTCTAGTGTAGTTGCAAGTTGAGTAACTTTTAGAGCCTGCTTTGGGTGCATTTGCCTTGCCTGACAAGGCCAGTTTCTGTGGCTGTTCAGCATAAATCCTAACTTGATCATATTTCCAGCACAAGATAAAGGGACGAATACTATATATATATACATCAGTTTAAAACCATGAAAAGATTCCATTAATCCTTTTCACCGCAAAAAATAAGAGCTGCTTCCACTTATGCTATTGAATATTTGCAATGATCCACATGATCTGATTACCAGGTCCACTTTTCTTGGGCTAGTTTGAAAAGGGAGAAATCTCATTGGATATTTTAGTTTTTTCCAGAATGTTTCTCCACGGGATAATCCTCTTAATGATTTTGTCCCTTTGAAAAAAATAGCAGAAGACTTTCATTCCCTCTTACCTATGATGAAATGGTGGATAAATTATTTGATCAAGACTTCTGACGAGCAACCTTAGGCCCACCCAGTGCAGATTCAAACACTAGCTACTCACATCTCCTCGGAAGTTTTTCTGTACAGTCGTTTTTTGGGCCACCACAGAATACGAAGTTTTTCAAGGTATGTTTTGCATTGTAGTTCATGACAACAAAATACTGCCTTGGTTGTGGTTGACCAAAAAGCATATTCAACTCTTAGGCCAACCACGCTTCTGAGCACTGCAATATTAATCCAAATTTACGGTCGACACTCTTGTAATTGTGTTTCTCCGGTGCTGTTGACCTGTGCGAGTCCTACAGTGTCGTAACAAATACATATCCATTGTGCATGATCGGAGTAATTTGGTCCACTAGTTGAAAATGTCTCCTAATCATCGAATAAAAAAAAAGAAAAACAGTGCTCATTTCATAAAACAGTATTGAAAATGATAGAAATGTAGCAAATGTGTGACGACTTGTTTGAATCCTTCAGAGGGAAGGTGCGGCCACAACAGAGGGAATTATGAACTCAGCTCACATAGTGCTGAACAAATGATTTAAAGGGTCTGAATTTTTCCCATTGAAGATTAGTAAAAACTTTGAATCTGTCATGATCCAATACAATGATATGATATTTGGCATTACTAAACGATTGATCATGTTTGCCAAGTGGTCAGAATAATATTATTATATGCTTACTTTTAAAATATCAAACCAAGTGGTCGCAATAATAATTAGACACAAAGCTAGGAATAAAGTGGGCACGACGAATGTCAACAAAGGGTTTTTTTTTTTTTTTCCCTTCTCAATTATTGATGATGATGGCGTTTTTCATTTACTAGAAAAGTGAAATTAGCAGTCTCTAAGTTCGTTGAGATTTTCAATATTCACCTAGACATGTCGAAGTGGTTGTTATATTCTTCTAATTCATGGTAGATATTCTGATCAACACAACTAATGAATTGTAACTCAACTTGTGCTAGTGTTTCTCTTTTTTCAAGATATTAGATTGATAATGATATAAATTATATTTTGAGATTTCACCTAACAACTTAAGCTATTGGGTTGAATTAATTCTTTAATATACAAGTTCGAATCTCACCATCCCTATTTATTTAATAAAAATTAAGCACAAGGTAGTGAGAGTCTGCGCAAGTTTCAAGCCTAAAGAATTTTTATTTAAGGAGGTGTGTTAGAGAATAATATAAATTATATCTTGGGACCTCACCTAATAGCTTAAGTTATTGGATTGAATTTGATAACCAAGCGGTCACGAGTTTGAATTCCAGCATCCTTATTTATTTGATAAAAATTAAACACAGGGTATTGTGGGTTTATGTAAATTTCAAGCCCAAATAATTTTTACTTGAGAATGTGTATTAGAAAATAATATAAATGAACATCACCTAACAACTTAAACTATTGGATTGAATTGGTTATTAGACGGATGCAACCCCCATACCTTTTACTAAAATTGAGTAATTTAATTACTGTAGATAGATTAAAAAGGGTTGCGGACCAGAAGAAATTCCTACTTCGATTTATATGATAGGGTCGATAAAATTAAGCTGTCTGATGTGCTTTAATCTGTGTGTGGCATATAACCAGCCAATGTTGTCATGCTGTCTTCTTATGTGAATCGAGTTCGTTAATTTCTCAAATAGTTCATAAACATAATTGCTCGGAAGAATAAATCTTATTTTCCAACACAACCTGTGCTCCCCCACCCCCTTCCATGGGACAAGCTTCAGTTATTCCCAGTTTCAATCATTACATTACACTATATACTAAAAGAGGTTGTGTTGGAAAATAAGATTTTTATATTTGATCCATGTAGTTTTATATATTTATATTTTGGTTTAAAGAGGACTGAAGGCTAATAAAAAAAAATTAGAGAAAAGCAATGGAAACATTGACAAAAAATATTTCATCGTGGTTATCAAAGAAAATTGCTCCAGAAAAATTTCGTTAGTAATTGTATTGGAATTACTGATGTGTCAGATTTTTATGGAAATTTCATTGGTTATTTAAAAAAAAAACTATCATCTCCATATTTCTTCTTCTTCTTTCAAAACAAATTATAAAATCCCTCTCATTTCCCTGAAAAAATCGAACAACCACAAACTCCACAAATCCAACTACCACAACCTATTATCTACGCAGCATCTCTCTAAAAGCCTAAATTTCTTTTTGTTGATTTTGTTTTTTGTCAAGCTTCACTCCATCAAGTAAGCAAACTCAATCATTTGTTTTAACTCATTTATATTTTAAGTTAGATTATTGATATTTGTATATAGTATTTATGATTTGCTTGTATATTTAAGTGTTTTACTTCTTTTATAATGATAATTTTCTTATCTTAACGTATGATTTGTATTTTAGGATTTGAAAAAAAATTTATTTAATTTTTTACTTGATAAAATTAAGCGTGATTTTGTAATTTAAGTGTTAGAATTGAAGAAATAATAAGTAATTTAGTAGGTACCATTTATTTTTTTATCAATTTTATGGTTAATTTGAGAAATTGAAAAACAAATTGTGTGGAATTGATAATAATTAAATATATTAATTTAGGTTGAATAAATTTGAATTGAAGAAATGATGGATAATTTGTTAATTTAGTATTTAGGGTTTTGTTGAGAATTTAGGATTTACTTAAATTAATGTGTAATTGATAATAATTAAGGTATTATTTGGTTTTATTTTTTCTTAAATTGAATAAATAATAGGAAGTTAGTTGGGTATCAAATTTTTTTTGTCAATATTATGGTTTAGTTGAAATTTGAGAAAATTTTATTTTGCGTGGAATTAATAATAATTAGGGGTTAAGTATTTTTTTTTAACTTATGAAGTGTTTGATAGTTATTGTATTATGAATTATATTTTTCTAAATTGGAAGGATTGAGTTACTTTGGAATTAAAGAAATGATGGGTTATTAAGTTATTAATTGAATTGTATAGGTTAATTATGATTCATTTTAATAAATAGTTGAATTTGTATATTTATATTTTGTTTGGTCTTTCTAATATGATTTCATTGTTTCCTTTAAGGTGTCATATATTCAAGAAAAAAACAAGTTTAAGATCAACAAGAACGTTCATGTTTTATCAAGTAGTAGTGTCGGTGATCGTGTTATGAATTTAGGTGAGAATTATTTTGAGACATCTAAAATAGAAGTTACTACCCAAGGTTTAACCTCTAAGGACAACATATCGAGCATCTCTTCTGTGTAATTATTTTGCTCATGATGTTATTTATTTTTAATGAGTTATTTTAAATTTTATAATTATATGAAAATAGCTTCCCTAAATTGATATACAGGTTTACCAATCTTGAAATTACTTGGTTCATCATCTCTACCATGAAGTGATAATTTGAAAAACTATTGCTTTAATAGTATGCTTGATGATCATTATGGGAAAAGTTTAAAATTAGATAAATAATCTAAGATTTGTATGAAATCAATTAAGAAATAAATTTGGTGGAATGAGAGTGAGAAGAGTGTTAAAAAATCATGGTGTGACTAGGTAAATTTAAATTAATTAATATTATATTATTATAAACTTGTATTTTTTTTTATTTTCTTACATAATTTAAGTATAATAAATTTAAATCATATATCAATTAACTCTTTGTTATATCATGTTGTGTGATTTTTTGTATAATGCCTACAAATGAGCAATGAAGAAGGTCATGTTAAATGATACAGAAACGTGGAAAAGCTATCAACCAAAGTATATATATCATAGACCATAACTGGGCAACTCATCTTGAACTTGTAGTAATAAAAACTTTTGCAAAGTGCTCAAGCTCTGGTAAATAAAATAAAAATAAAGAAACTTATGGTTCGATGAGCAAGCATACTAGATGAGCAATTATGTTTATCCACTAAGCAAAGCTCCTACTAAGAGTTCATTGTTATATATTTTATTTTTTTTCTTGAAGTTTTAATTACGTGTTTATTAGTGAAACTTTTAACAAACTATTTTATTTGCAGAAAAAATAGCTTGAGCAAAAACCATCTTCAATGGAATTATATGAGGAAACTCATATAAATAAGAAGGGTAGAGGGAAAAGGAGAAAAGTTTTGTCGATAAAAAAGCAGATGTCTTGTTGTAAGTGTTTTGATAATTTTTATTGGTTTAAATTTTTTTTATTTATATCAATAATATGAAATGTAATCAAATTTTGAAACTTGATTTTTTTATTTTTATAGGAGAGATATAACATCAACATGATTAAGAAATTTAGTGAAGACACTTCCACCACTCGTCCTTCTCATAATCTTCAAGTGTGGTTGGAGGCTTATACAAGAGATGGGGTGAGGTTTTTGATGAAAAATAAGGTAAAAAGTGATATTTAGATGTGAATATTTCATTGATGAGTCTATCAATATTTAAAATAGCCAACGAAATAAAAACTCAATAAGATATTTGTCAACGGTAGCTTTCCATCATTGTTTTCATCGGCAACTTTTAATGCCAACAAAATTTTCTCTATATGCCAACGGAATATTTCATCGATATTTCTTAATTTATGTTTCTGTTATGACTATAAGCCCAAACCCAAAACATTTTTAATGGGAGTTTGTGTTAGGCCTGCCAAAGCCCACCACTCATATGCTTTGGGCTTAGTCTAGCCCATAATCGCTCAATGTTGGATCTAGGTCCTACCATCTTAAACCCACTCCATCATGATTTGGGCTCGGGCTAGCTCATTTCTCAATTTACCGTGCATAGGTGAACTCAGGACGATTCTTCCAAATCCAACAGGTATGCTAACGGTGTTTATCAACTCCCTGTAAAAGCGATGCTAAAGTAACTATCACGAGGCCCACATAACATCATGAAGTCATACCTTAGCCCACCTAACTTTCTCGTTTTACGATCTACGATGACAATGCGATTATCCACAATGATAATGCAGACATCCACAACGGGGAGGGTAATTATTCTGCATGATTACCCTTGAAGATAGGTTGCACAGTTTATCTGCATCCCCACCTTTCACAACATGCAATTTCACATAATTCATTGATACATTAATGCCTATGAATCACCATGTACACTCTTAGAGTTTCATCAACTCACAAGCACATTAATGTTCATATTATCTTCTTCAACCTCTGATCATCTCTTGCTGAACGTTTCAGCCCATCCACCGGCTTTGGAAGGACCCAAAACAAGGGAGATTTTCCACGAAGCTCGTCTC
>Ga0325414_1001403_pt1 | contig 23156 bp, 3 predicted proteins | sample PopdelMetagenome_8_FD_206183 | JGI IMG/M metagenome (GOLD analysis project Ga0325414, IMG submission 206183) | Populus deltoides microbial communities from Bellville, Georgia, United States - Leaf-PdKOR-R3 | ecosystem: Host-associated > Plants > Phyllosphere > Phylloplane/Leaf | place: USA... | reverse complement strand
TTCATGGGGCTGAGTATATTTGATCATTTTGGTTTTCTCCATGCAGTTGTATCTGAAAACATTGGTCAAGGCATTTTCAATTATAAGTTTCCCAAATCTTGAATCCAAGGCAGTTTGATGTTTTCTCACAGGTGGCTGTTTGTTTCAGACTTCAGATTGTTTTTGCTGTTAAATTGAAACATAAAATTGTGCCTTTCGAAGTATAAACATAAAGCTCTAAATGAGCCGAGTTTGGTTTTTGAAGTTTCTTGTGTTTTTTTTCTTTGTAGAACTTGTTTCACGTAACCAGCAACCACAGATATATTATGTCGTTGACCCAAACAGCTTGGTTAAGGCATTTTAATAATAAGAAGTGCATTGAAACTATCCAACATGCTATTGTTTCAGGTTGCTTTTGTTATATTGAAATATAACCGTGCAATTTTGATTAAGCTATAATATGCAATTATTAACACCTGTCTTCATGCCTCGTTTAATTTTGGAGATTTTATATATTTGGTCATTGTAGGTTAAGTTCTTCTTGTATTTGATTGTAATATCATAACAATCCCATGCTAGTGTTTGGCTATGGCTTCCACTCTCTTCAGTGCTTCCATTTCTCTGTAAGACTTCAGAGTTTTCATGGGATGGTAAACATGCCTAAGAAGAGGCATATCACGATCATGTTACTTTTTCATTGAACAAATGCTGTATGTTTATGGTAGCATTCCTACGTCTCCTCTGTTTTAGCTGATAATGAATTTTGGAGTTCTGTTGCTTCTTTGTAGGAAAAAGGGATGTTAAAGTGAAAGCCCTGGAGGCTGCTGAGGTTGCAAAGCGTCTTGCAAGAAAGAAAATGAACGAAAGACGAGGAAAGTAGCCTTGAAACTTGAGCGAGCAAAGATGGAGGAACAAAATGATGGAAAATCAAGCATTACTCCTGAAGTTCAACTTGTCAAAAGTAAAGTCAAAGTCACATATAATTCCTATTGGAACATCGACAAGATGCAAAATCTTTCTCTCTTTCTCACCGAAAGGAAGGATTTTTTCTTTTTGTTCTATTGATGGCGAGTGTTTTTGTTCTCATATTTCTTGCTTTCTACCTTGCTGAAGTTGGTGGTCCCATGTAGGCTTCTTAAATTGATGATTTTGCCGAACTTCACATGCATATAACCTTTCTTGCAAATGGAGTGTTGGCATGACTATAAAGCAGCATTGCATGGGTGATTGGATGACATAATAATGAAAGACTCTTTTTGTTGCCCTTCATTCTCCGTTGTCCATCACTTTTCCTTATTACTAGCCACCTTGTAGAAAGTTCTCATAAAAAAATCGTTCTTTTTATGTCTAGTGTGGTATAATCCTGCTCAGGCTTCTTATGTTATTGTCGGAAATGACTGTCTTTTACAAGGCAGCCAAGAATGGCAACTTGTTGTCTAACACAAGCCAAGAATAGTCATATGAATTTTCTCCGTACAAAGGTTCGGATGATGAAGATGACGAGAATACATTTTTTCCATCATGGGCCAGGTAGGCAACTCAATTTTGTTCTTGATAGAAATACCCTTTTAAGAAAACTAGGCTTTTAATTCACACAGAACACTATGCATGCATATGCAGCAGTGCTGTTCCTCCATGATGTTTCTTGCTTATTATCAGTCTTCCTTCTCTGGGAATTACTGCAATAGATGAATTGACAAAAGCCATTTTCCATTGAAAATATACTTAATGTTAAATTTATATCCTCTTTTGCCTTTCGAGACTTCAATATCTCTCCATGGATTAATGAAGCATTCATAAGCAGCTGTTTCTTTCTGCAGTATAAATCATGTGACTCTGATTGTTTCTTCCCTGCAAAGTATAGACCCACAAACCATTTTCGCCCCAGAAAGCTTTCCAAATGTTGCTGAATGTATATTCAGATAGTATAGTATCTTGAAATCTGACATTTATTTTGGACTAAACTGTATTACTACTTCGTAGCTCTTTTGCCCAGAAAGCTTCAGCAAAAACAGCGGGCTCAGCAATGAAGTTTGACAGCACTGTATTCCTTGGGTTCTTCAGCAATAACTTCAAACCCTTTGTACATTAAAAGGTTTGCTTTTTTTTTTTCTCCCTCTGGAAAATAGCAAGACTGTTTGGTTTGATGCTTTGGCACTGCATATTGCTGTGAACATCTATGTAGGTGCATCTTATGACAATGACATTCAATCCTTTGTTGTGGCAGTTTGCCGCCACAACCTACCACCCTTTGTTCTCCACCTCAACCTATTCTGTCTCAAATATCTGTAGGAAAAAAAAAAAATAATCCAGAAAGAAGTTTCACTCTCAAACTTGGTGGGATCAATTGTTTGGATCCATCTTCTGTATTATGTTCTCTTAATAATGAAACGTTTTTAGTGCATCTACAGGCCCGTGTTAAGAATGGCAAACCGAAAACCATCTAAAACTACTGCCCCATATTTTATCCTCCATGGTTGCCATAAATTCCATCTTCAAGTACATGCACTTATATCTTATCTAATTCCTTTGCTGTGTTTTTGAAGTTCATTCTTTGAATCCACTTAAACAAACATGTATCTTTTTATATACAACATTCTCATCTTAGTCACTTCACAGACTTCATCACAGCAGAGCACTTATTATCAACGATAGGCTGGACCTAATTGCATGGAGCTTATCTTCAGTCCAACACGGATTTAGCAATCATATCACTTTAGTGAGACTTCCTGATTTCAACTTGACTTTTAATGCTCTCACATCCGCTCCTGTATGATGGAACTTCGGTGCCAAAAGTTGGGTTATTGAACTCCTGTTTGAAAACAGCAGTAACGGAACTAGAGTGATGGGCTAAACCAGAGGTCATTTATCAGCAGAAGCCATCCGAAAAACAAGAAAACAAAATCGGTCTATAATGAGATTTAAATTGCATAATTCTTGCCTTCAGCTATAAGTCTTTGGTCACAAGAATCAAATTTATGAAAGATAAACTTTGGTGTTTAGTGTAAATGTATTTAACCATTTGTTTTTAACACAATCATGAGAAACTGAAAGAACGTGGTTGCTGATTTTCTGTGATGAAGACTTGTATTCGGAGTGCAAGGGTAGGCGAGTGTTCTTAGCACGTAAGTAGCTTGAAATCTTAGTTTTGCCACCATGTGAATACTTTTATCATGTCTCAATCAGATCCTTTGCAAAGCGAGCACGCATAAACAAACTATCCCGTTGTGTTGTTGCACATCTGGTTGTCCGGTGAGCGGCCAAAGTGAACGAAGCTTCATCAACATCAAGTTACAAAAAAGAGTTCTTTTGTGTGGAGGAAGAAATTGTCTAACCGAGGATTTAGAGGAGTCTTAATTTGTTTAACGTCCTGATGCTCAGCTGGCTGCTGCCATTTTCCAGCTGCAGGAGAATCTGGTTGAGTGATAAAACCTAGACTAGACCAGGAACCAATGGTAATGCTGTCTTTCAACCGCAACAGAAACAAACTGTAGCTCATCGAACCAGCACGAATTTTATGTTGGAATGGAAATTATTAACACAAAACAGCGCGCATGATGAGTAGAAGAACTTCAGCAAAGTTTAATCTGATGCAAAATCTCTAGTCACTTTAGATCAGATAATCATGGCTTTTTCAGTAGCATCTCAAAAGCTCATATGCAGTGATCGATCTTCTCACTGGCTTAGCTGCAAACCATTTGTTAGCATTCACCTCCAGTATTCCCAGGTCTTTGGGTGGGTGACCGGCATGCATTGTTCCATTTTGGTTAATTATTATTCCTCTTACTTAGTGATTAGATTAGAACTAAAGTGACATATATAGATAGATGTCGTCGACAAGATTTTGATCCATGCAACGGCTAATTACTGACGTGTAAGAAAAACCATTTCCCATTTCAATTTCTTGGACCCACGCTCACATGGCCTCCTTCTGTCATTATTGAATTCTCCAAATTCACATTGCGGCTTGCATGTGACTCGCCTTCCAAAGCAATTCCATACTGATGATGCACTCCCTCTCTATGTTGCCGTTTAGATTCCAAGTGTCTTTAAATCTTTAGGATTCCAAGTGTTGAAATCCATGACTCCAACTAAATATTGCATCATAGCCATACCCAGCTCCTGTGCACTAGCAGCACCCACCATAAACATGATTAACAAAAGCTGTATTGGGTGGGGTAGTTTAATTGAGAAGATTTTAAATTTGTTTTTTAATAATTATAAATTTAATTTTTTTTAGGTTATTAAAGACTTATATGATCATTAATATTAGAATCTATAGAATAAATCAAGATACACACAAAATGACTGTACATCTATATTAATTAAAAAAAAGTTGTATCATGTGGCAAGTATTTAGCCAGTTATCTAGTTGCATAGTAGCTGATATCAAGAGTTGTAATATGTTTATATCTGAAAAATATAATTTAATTGATTAGAAATTAAATTTGTTATATAAAAATTATCATTTCTAGTACTATAAATTTTAGAACCACTGAAAATTTAACTGTTTATTAACTTTAGAATTTCAGAGAATTAGTGAGAATAGCGCTTGACACCTATAATTAAAAAAAAATAAAAATAAAAAATAAAAATTACCTCTTGGTTTGCTTTTTACTTCACAGTTGCACTTTGACTAGTAAGCAGTGCATGTATGAACAAATGAAAATCATCAGCATCTTTAAAACGGTCTGTTGTCAAAAAAGTCCACAAACTGATCCCCAAAGTGAGACCCACATCTGATTTCATTGTCATTTTGACCCCCATATAAACTATTCTTTCTTCCAACAACCCACGCTCCCATGTCTTTCAACCGCTTAAACCCCCATCTTCCCTTGGCAAATCCTATTACTCGTTCAAGAAATCGAAAACAACAAGTCTACCGTTTAAGAGAAACAAATTTCTCTTTTTCCATCTTGAACTCGCTCTTAAAACTTTAACAAGAGAGACAAAACCCTATCAAGATTCAGTGACTATGAGTCCAAGAAAGATACAATTTTGCATCTTCCTCTTCATTCTCTTCAACTTGAAAGTTTCCCCTCTTGTGTTAGCAAGCAGTAGCAATGTAAGTTTTGAGTTCCCTTCTTTCAATCTCCGGAATCTCACTCTCCTTGGTGACTCTTATCTCCGGAATGGTGTCATTGGCCTCACCCGTGATGTCACGGTGCCTTCTTCAAGTTCAGGCACTGTAATCTACAACAACCCTGTTCCCTTTTTTGATCAAGAATCCAATACCACAGCTTCTTTCTCAACAAGGTTCAGTTTTTCTATCCTTGGTATCAATGAAAACTCTTATGGTGATGGTTTGTCTTTTTTTCTCTCACAAGATAACCAAACTCTTGGTAGCCCTGGAGGGTACTTGGGTCTCGTTAATTCTTCTCAGCTGACCAAGAACAAGTTTGTAGCAATTGAGTTTGACACCAGGCTTGATGCCCATTTCAATGATCCAAATGACCACCATGTTGGTTTAGACATTGATAGCCTTAATTCAATCAAGACTGCTGATCCAATCTTGCAAGATATTGATTTGAAGAGTGGAGATTTGATCACATCTTGGATTGATTACAAGAATGATTTGAGGGTCTTGAAAGTCTATATGAGTTATTCAAGTTTGAAACCAGGAAATCCCATACTAACTGTAGACATCGATCTCTCTGAGTATCTTAAAAGGGATATGTATGTGGGGTTTTCAGGTTCTACAGAAGGAAGTACTGAGCTTCACTTGATTGCAAATTGGAGCTTTAGAACCTCTGGGTTCCTTCCTGTGAATCCAAATTCAAATCGTCACAATGTATCTGATAGTTCAGTGACTGTAACAACACCAGTTATTCCTATATCAAATGCTGCGAATAAACGTCACAAGAGACTTGGTTTGGGTCTTGGGATTGCTGGTCCGGCTTTCTTTTGTGCGTTCCTAGTGGCTTTTGGTTATTTTTCTGTCAGGAAGTGGCAGAAGATCAAAAGAGTCAAGAGCCTGAAAGCAGAGCTAGTGACAGGGCCAAAGGAATTCAGTTACAAAGAGTTGAAGTTAGCCACGAGAGGGTTTCATTCAAGCAGAATAATAGGTAGAGGTGCATTTGGCAATGTCTACAAGGCCCTCTTCAACTCTTCGGGTACCCTTGCTGCGGTGAAAAGATCGAAGCATTCCCATGAAGGTAAAACTGAATTCCTTGCTGAGTTGTCAATTATAGCATGCCTGAGGCACAAGAATTTGATTCCACTACTAGGTTGGTGCGTTGAGAAGGGTGAAGTGCTGCTTGTATATGAATTTATGCCATATGGGAGCCTTGATAGGATGCTATATGAAGAAGGTTCTGAGCTAGGAATATTTTTAAACTGGGCACATAGGCAAAAGATTGCAGTTGGCTTGGCCTCTTCGTTAACATATTTGCATCACGAATGCGAGCAGCAAGTCATTCATAGAGATATAAAGACTAGTAACATAATGCTGGATGGAAACTTAAATGCAAGGCTGGGTGATTTTGGATTGGCAAGGCTAATGGAGCACGACAAGAGTCCTGCATCAACGCTTACTGCTGGGACAATGGGATACTTAGCTCCTGAGTATCTTCATTATGGGAAAGCAACGGAGAAAACTGATGTTTTTAGTTATGGAGTGGTGATACTTGAACTGGTTTGCGGTAAGAGGCCCATTGAGAGAGAACCAGTCAGCCAAAAAATGGTGAATTTAGTTGACTGGGTATGGGGATTGTATGGTGAGGGAAATATAATTGAAGCAGCTGATCCTAGGTTGAATGGGGAGTTTGAGGAAGAAATGAGGAAGCTATTACTTGTGGGTTTGAGTTGTGCTAATCCGGACAGTACGGGGAGGCCTACGATGAGAAGAGTCCTTCAAATCCTCAATGGTGAGGCCGAGCCTATTGCTGTGCCGAGGAAGAAGCCGAGCCTCACATTCTCTTGCGGCCTTGCATTGACGCTTGAGGACATTTTTTCCAACTGTGATTAGTGTCATATCATGTTGCATATTATGGCTGACTCAAATTTTATTGATTGTTTTGATTCTTTGAATTCTTTTTGTTAAATTTGTTAGTTCATATTCAGCGATTAGAAAGTTTAGCTACGAGATTTTAGGCCATAGTTCAAAACTATTGTATTGAACTGTGTGGTCTCTGCCACATCCTGGACATGTTAGAGGACAAGTTCTTGCAACACTTTGAATGTGTATTTGATCTCTACAGTAATCAAACAAGTATGTTTGGGCACTGGATTTTTTTCTCTTCCGAGTCATCTTCTTCTAATTTTGGTGATGGTGTTCCATGAGTATAAAATTGATTTGCACATCCCCACATGTTTCATTTCAAAATACATCTACTTCAGTAATTGTTTGCATGGAGACTTTGTGAACGTTTAAGGAGGCAGATGATGATTCTGATCGCCACACTGAGCTGAACAGTGCGGAAAAGGGTTAAAATCAGCATCTTCCCTTACCAGCAAAAGCTATCAGTTGTCTTCCCTGCCTAAAGGTTCATTTAAATCTTAAAAAAAAATATATACTTTCCTTTGTTAATTGTTATCATTTCTAGGCTGCAACCAGATCCCTTGAGAGAACAATTTGTTTTTTTTGGAGCTGGATGAGATTATAGCAAGCGGGACAAAAACATGTTACTGAGCAAGATTACCTGGACCAATCTGCTTCTAAATAGCTGATCCCTCTGGACTTTGTAATGGAAATTATGATGTGTCCTGAGGTCTCATGACTTGATGGTATTGATCTGTAACACTGTTAAATAGGACCTCTGCCAATTGCTTGGATCAAACTTTTGAAGAAATTCACTCCTTTTGTATTCTCCAATATTCAATATTCTTCCACTTGAAACTTGATCCCCTTTTCTTTCTTTCTTTTTTTCTTTCAAAATATTTAACAAGATATCCATCATGCTTCCATTGAAATATAGGACATCTAAACACAAAGGAAAAGAGAAACTCGTTGGATTTACAAAGGCTTACTCTGTTTGATGATGTGATCAAAGCAGATGCAGAGTTTAAGTGTGAGGCTGTGAGCAATAGATGGGAATCTTTGGGGACCATCTTTTGACCCTTAAAGGGAAATGATTGTGCACATTTCATACCACAGTCAACATCCTATCTGGTAATACCTTGTGAAGCCATATTTTTAATTTTCTTCTTTTTAATGTGTATCAGGTCATCGATTGCCAAACTTTTGATACTCTCTCCTCTGTGTTCCTTCCTATGTTTCAAGCGTGCTCTCAAGTCCATTTTTCAGTGTAACTCGTTTTAAGCCACCTACTCCAGAAGTTGCACTCTATTCTGTTCCTTTTCATGCCATGCCTCTCTAAAAGTGTATTTTGCTTGGACGAATGTCCATGAACGTTGCAGAATCATCGGTGTGCTGAAGCAAATTGTACAGTAGAAAATATACTATACTTAATTTTTCAGCAATCATTGCTTTTAACTTTATGACAGAAAATAATTTATAGATCTGAAAATCCAACCGAGGTCACTTGTATTCCAGGAAGTACAACATCACACATACAGCTGAAGCATGGTTCACAACCAGTACTTGCTACATTCAATGATCTACACTTCAGCCATGAACCTCATGGTTTGACATTGAAGAATGTCAAGAATCTGTGAGGAATGCCCGAAGTCCTTGGTCAGTAAGGGTCTAAAGATGAGTTTAATCAGTTGTACTTCATCATCTTTGTAATCCCAAGAGGGAAGGAGTGATCTCTTTGCTGCTCCGAAGATGTAGCGGTGATAACTGAATGTATCCTGTGTAATCCTTTGGGTTTAGAATTACCAACTCATTTTTTTTAGAGGAGGGGACTGAAGAAAGGGTTAACATATAAAATAAATTGTTTACATTTTCAGTACATCTTGAATTCAGAACATTATGGATTGTGCATCTTATGATGTTTGTATTCACAAGCGTCGATCGAATAGCATGAATGATGCAATTACTTGAAGCAATGAAATTCAAATAAGATAATGCGACGTGACTGCCCTTCCAGGACAAATTAGCAGTAAATGATCATTGAAACAAGCTATCTTCCACTTTCAGGATCTGTACTGCTACTGATTTCTTGATTTCTCTCTTTAATTGATTGCTTCCTTGTGTTATCTGAAATCAAAATAAAAGAAATGGTCATCAGTCCCTAAATCAAGCTGAATTTGTATATTCTTGTTTCTATGTAAAACCAAAATAACCCTTTCATAATGAACCAAGTTGGAAGCTGCAGGGAGAAAAAATAAATTCCAAAGCCAGGAAGATCTTAAGACGCCGATTTGATTTGGTAGTGGATCACATCAGATCAGAGAGAAGATACTGTGTTGGTTGGTGACAGAAGAAGAGAAAGCACAGTCCAACAAAAGCAAAGACTCTCTTTAGCTATTACAGGGTTGTGCTCCCTCTCTTCTGTCAGCATGCATAACTTCACACCTCCTCTCTTCTTCTCTCTCTCTCTCTCTCTCATTCAAGCCCTAGTCGCCTTGCTCTTCATCATCTGCCATTAAAGACATTGACATGTTAGCTTGGCATGTATTCTATAAAAATGCAAAAATACAATTTCGTTATGTGCAGCCCTTGATGATACATTCTATGACTATCGTATCTGTTTGTATTTTGTTTATTTATATAATAAAGGAAGGAGTCGCTTGTCACAGACCATATATAGGAACTCCATATATACATTTACAAACCAATGAATTTCTTGTCCCTTTCACGGCATGTGCGCGTATATCCAATACTAGTATTATACAATGTTTGTAATATATAGAGAAGCAAGCAATATCACTAACCTTAATGAGCTGTTGAAGACTTTCTTGGCTGAACAACAGAGAGAGAGGGAGATCTTGAAACTTGAAAAGATTGAAAATGTATAACTTTAAGGATCGGGACTACTACTTATGAATGTTTAGTTTAACATTGGCAAACATGTATATATTCATATTGCATCTTCAAACATGATATACGTACAGCTGACTCTTCTTTTGAAATGTTTCTTCTCTAAACAGCAACCACTTTTCAACGAAACAAACAGACGAAACCCACAACGAAAAATCTAAAACAACAAAAAGTAAATGAAAATGATAAGCATACAGAGAGAATGAAGATGACAATATCCACCGGCAAGTGTGTGTGACATGAATGTGTATTCATGCCCCCCCCTCTCCTTTTATAGCCAAAGGGACTGACTTGCTAACCGGCTAATTACCCATTAGCATAAGCCAAACACCGTCTAACCACGGTAGATTACTGATGCTTGGGAATGAAGATGGTGAATGAGACATCTTTTTTTTTTGTTTTTTTTCACCTGGCATACACTTTCTACACTAATGTGTTTCTTTTTTAAAGAAAAGAAAAGAAAAGGTTCACTGTCACGTTTATTGAAATAGTAAAAGCATTTTGCTAAATATTCATGCATTTACTCTGTCTTAGTCATGTAATGTTGGCAAGTATCGTATAATTAGCAATCTCAGTCATAAAAGTATTGCCAAATCTGGGAGGTTATTGTGACCAGCTACAGCATGCAGATCAAAGAAAGGGACTAATAATACAGAAACCGTGAACGAGGAGGTTATCGTTGCATCACGCGTGCCTAACCCAGGAGGTTTTTTTCCTTTTCTTTTTTGTTCTTCTTCATTTTGGCACGTACTACACGTTCATGGCAATGACAGAGATCTTGAGCGGTCCCATATTAGCAAATATTTGACCGATCTAATTTGAATGGTTACTTGCGTTTTTTCTTAGCTCCAAGAAAGACGAAGGTGTTCAGTACTCTTTTGTTGAAACTGAAATCACTTTGTTTGGAGACAAGAACATTGGAATGCATTCGACAAGATCACAGAGTATATGTCAAATCCACCATCATATATATCTGGTACCTTCAAAACTAGGAGGATAATGGAGGTAGAAGAGAGCTCGATTGGAAGCTTGTTGGCTGAAGCAAGACTAGCGCAAGCTGTATATTATTCAAGTATAATTCTTAATGATGCCAAGAGTAGATATATACTATCTAATATTATATCTCGTACATGTAATTCCTCAAACTAATACAACTGAGAAATTGTATGTCTTCTACATGCTTACCAGGATAGAAAAAGCTCCCGGCCCCTCCCCAAGCTTCATTGCCTTTTAAGCTCTATTTATATACCAATACATTGTAAATGTAAACCAAAGCTTTCATATACATTGATCCACATAATCCACATTCAAATTAGTAGAATATCAGTAGCATCATAATAATTCTCCTTCGATCTTCAACCAACAAGGGAAAGAACATAAAAAGTACACACCAATATAGCATCCAAGTACTTAAGTTATATTACATGCTCAAATAAGTGCAAATATGTTTCAAATATATTGCAAATAGATAAATGCAATATGATGTGTGAAAAACTTAGATATCATATGAATGCTAGATGGAGATTCTTCTTTATGTAGGCAAACATAGCATTCATAGTTTTTTTTTTTTTTTTTACTCTACCGACATCTTTATGAATATAGATCTTGAAACCAATAAGTCAATCCTAGTACCTCGCATGGCAAATAAGCTAATAACAAAATTCATATATTGAGTAGCATCCATCAATTGCCATAGTACTCAATATATACATGTTGTAGAAATAGCCTTAGGACCAAACATGAATACAAATCGCCTGTCTTGATTGGAAAACCATGCTCCTTAATAAAACCACTTGTCTTGTAAATTTGAGGCATATTAGAGAACTTACACCAAAAATAATCATGCAAAATCCTACGTGTAATTAAGCATTATGTCTACACCATTAGTTCTATTAATAATTCTCTATTAACCATTCTCATCATATTCATAATTCAAGTAAGCTTTGAATTGGTTAACTAATTTAGAACTCAAAGACATTCACTTTACTCAACACTATCATCTAAATCATTAAAGTTTATCATTTTATACTAATGGGTAAGAAACTATCACCACCACCGCTACTCTTGTGCCAATTGATTTTATTAGCAAGGTAAAACTTCAAAGCATTGAAAGAATGGGTGATAAACTTTTGTTTGGTTTGAGTTTTGATTTAGTTTTAGTTGTTTTTTTAGGTGTTTTTGAGATTGGGAACTAGGTGTTCTAGTTCTGTGATGAATAGTAGCTGTAATGGAAAAAAAACGAGTGAGAAAATCGGTTAAGGATAGAAAAATCAAGATAAAATTTGTTTGCCAATTTTACTTATACAGAACCGGTTGATTGGTTCTGAGGACCTAGTCTGCTAGTTTCTTTATTGTTTAACGGGTTCTTGCTTCAAAAATTTTATTTTTGCTTTCTTTTAGTTTTTCCTTCTTTATTAATCTCTAAAACCTTTATATTTATCCCAAAAATCCATAAAAATTATATCCTTGATACACATATATTCATCTACTTCAAACTATGTTTGATATTACCAAGATATGCATGAACATGACCAAATAAAATGCAATGAAAACATGTAAGCTTTAAGCAAAAAACATTACAAACTCTAATTTAATGTCTAAGAACATAAAATTGGTCATTTGGTAAAGGTTTGTAAAAATGTCAACAAGTTATTTCTTTGTATCAACACATTGAAGAGCAATATCATCTTTTTATACATGATCATGTAAGAAATGATGTATAATATCTATGTGCTTTTGTGCGATCAAGAATACTCACTACTAGAAAATTATTAAACATCGATGAAATGTTCCATCGATGTTTCTGCTTGATGTTCATTGAAATTTTAATTCGTAACAAAATTATCGACATATTCATGTTGTCGGTTAGCTTGTTGTTAAGGGTTTGATGTTCATCAACAATTCCATCAGCGAATTAACATGCTGATAGAATATTCACGCTAAAAAAATTACCAACTAGTATTCATCGGTAAATTCATTAATATAATAATTATTGATGGACGTTTCCATTGCCGACATGTTAGCTAGGTTGTGAATATCATCGACGATATCACCAATGTAATTCTCTAAAGAGGTTTACATCGTTGATTCAGTCGACAAGTCCAAAAACTCCATAATGTTTTATAATTCTCTAACAAAATTGGTTTGGATATAACTAATAGAATATAAATCTCCATCTATGATTCTATCATTGTTTCATTAATTTATTTTATTTTTTTTGCATGTTTATTTGTTATAATCCCTATTTCATTTTTTAAACCTAAAATCACAACAACAAACAACAACTAACAAATTGAACAGTAAATGTGACGACTCAAAAAAAATTAACAATAACATTTTCAAAATATATCAATTTTAACGGTGCAGTTTTTTTTTAAAAAATTTGACAGAGTCTCTTTTATATTTTTATTACCAAGTTATCAATTTAAAAGTTTCACAATTTGTAAACATCATTCACAAATACTTGTCCCGTCATATAGGACTTCTATAACATAACCATAACATTAACTTCCCATTATTTTTATTAGGATTAGGATTAACATCATGTCATTCTATAAAACAAGTATTTAAAGCTAATATTATTGAAGGCACGTATCATTTTTTTTAAAGGTAGGTATGATTAAATAAACATATAACAAGACTATAAATTAATATAGTGATGAAAACTCCCTTAATTACATTATCCATATTTAAATAAAATAAACAATACAATTCGTTAGATACAAAAGTATATTAAAACAAAATATTGGTTCTTCCAAATACATCATTCACTTAACAAAAGACACATATTCATGCAACTACTTCCCGACTCGAAGGTGTAAGGTACCTAGAAACATATTCATTTGACATATATATATTAGGTATGATTAAAATTTACACTTTACAGCAAATAAAAGAATTAAGAACTATTTATTCATGCTCATAAAAATATTCACCGCATCATTTAATACAATAGCTTGTCTTTAATTTACTAACTTCTTCAAAAATCTTTAATACAATTTCTAAAATTTTTGAAAATATCAAAATTGCCTCCAGACAAACCTAAGTATTTAACTTCTATTTAAATCATCTAAATTCTATAATTACCCATTAGACAAAGCGTTTATCCCATTATACAAGGACTTAATTTCCTCTAATTGCCCCTTAACTAGGACATTAATTCTTTTAACCAAGGAGTCAAATCCTCAACTCACCCATTAGACATGATATTATTCCCGATAAACAAGGAAAATAGTTTCTCAACTCGCTCATTCAACAGGATATTAATTAACTTTTTATTTTACAATTGTACACTAGGATACGATTAAAGAAAATTCCTTCATATATATATATTCATTCTTACTACTAAATTATTTTAAGGTTTTGAACATCTACCTGATGTCTATGTGTGTGAAGAGTTTCCTTGTTGATAATTAGGTCATACAACTTTCTTTATACCAACATAATCAACATGTCATTTATCATTAATAAAATAATGATAAATATGAAATTTCAATTATATTGTACATTCCACGTTCTTGTCATGTATAAAAGTCCACTGCTTTAAAACAAACTACACATTTCTTGATTTAATTAAGTACAATACCCTTAAGTGAGCTTGGTCAAATTTCTTAATCAAAGAGAATAAAATTTTCATTTTCGATCCTTCATCGATATTAAATTTCTAACTCTCAAACAATCCACCTGATTAGTTTAAAATCACCCTCTTATATTAACAAAGCTCAAATCAAAACCCTCCCCCCTTATGTGAGTTATGTCCAAAACATCTACAAGGAAATAAAGTGAGAGAATTTCTCTCCCTACATGCAAAAATCATTATCCATATTACCTATTAACATAAAAAAATCTATAATTTCACATAATTTCTAAACAATTTTATAAAAACTCAGATGTCCTAATTTTCTTCTTCTAAGCTAAAACCTATATAAGGAAAGAAAGTGAAAATTCTTCTTATTTCTTTGTAAAATTCTTATCCATTCCATCTAGTAACATCTATAAACCTATAATTTTACACAATTTTAAACAAATGTATCAATTTCCTAATCTCTCAATGCTTCCTGTTTAGTCGAAACCATTAATTAAAGGGGAGGTTTGGTTTCTTCCATTTTGAATTTAAACAATTATTCAATCATAATTTATGCTTTCTAACATGATTCAATCATAATTTGCATCATTTTAATGATTAATACTATAAATCTTCAATTTCATATAATCATAACATATTTAATTTCTTCATCAAAACATAAAATCATAGAAATTAATCACTTTGAACATGTTCTTTACCTTAATTGGATGATGATTCAAGAAATGGATGCAAGAAAAATCCAAATTCTCTTATCTTCTCCCTTTAAAACCCCAACTTTTAAATTTCTTCAAAACAACCTCCCAACACTAAATCACCTCTTTTGATTGACTAACTAGGTTTTAATCACTCTAATTACACCTCTTTTTTATATATTTAGTAAGAAAACAAGTAGAAAAATCAAACAAAACCTCCCCCTCTCTTTTGGTTATAAATCGCTAGCCAATAAGAAGAAATTGGATATTTATAGTCCAATTTTCTTTTATTGTACTTTGGCCCTTATTATTTTCCATTTCTCTTTTTGCCCCACTAATTTTCCTTTATACATAATTTATACCTTAATGCCTTTTCTTTTACATCCTCCTTACATTACTTAAAACTATTTTATTTAATCTATTTGTATTTCATTTCCAAATTAATTAAATAAAAAAATCTCTTTTATTTTGCTCGAGTTTTTACATTCTCTCCTAATAAAATAAATTTAGCCTTTAAAATTTGAACATCGTACCTGAATTTAGAAACAATTCAGGGTATTTTTTTTCCTCATTTCATATTCTCTTTCCCAAATCACCTCTTCGATTTAGGAGTTCCTCCAAAATACCTTGATCATTAGAATCTTCTTGCTTATCAGTTTCTTTTTACTGTAATCTAATACTTTCACCGGTTTCACCTCCAATGTCAAATCTTTATCAATTTCTAGGACTTATGGTAGGACCCGAAATGGATCTTGAGCAGATGTGGAGGCAAAGCTAATTTATAGGCCACATGTCCAATCCTTTTGGTGATCTCAAAAGGCCCAATGTACCTTGATGCTAAATTTTTTTTCATGCCAAATCTTAACATTTGTTTCCACAGCACGACCTTCAAAAAATCATTATCACTAATACAGAACTCTAAAGATCTTCTCTTGTTATCTATATAACCCCTCCATCTATCTTAGGCTGCTTTCATTCTATCTTTTATGATCTTTATATTTTCTGAGGTAACCTATACCAAGTCTGGCCCAATTAACTACCTATCCCCCACCTCTTCCCAACACACTGACATTTGACATCTTCTACCATATAAGGCTTCATAGGGAGCCATTATTATTGCAGCCTAGTAACTATTATTGTAAGTGAACTCCACTAACAACAGATGATCTTACCAATTTCCTTCGAACTTTAATATACAGGTTTTTAACACAACATCTAATATTTGAATGGTTCTCTTAGATTGACCATCAATTTAAGGGTGAAAGGTTGTGCTTGGATTCAACTTTGTTCCCAAAACCTACTGAACACTTGGCCACAACCAAGAGGTAGACCTGGGGTCTCGATCTGAAACTATCAACATGGGCACTTCGTGTAACCTCAAAACTTCATTCACATACAACTTTTCTAATTTCTCCATTGAGTCTGTCATTCTCATTGGCAAGAAAAGTGAAGATTTAGTCAATTAGTCTATCATAACCCAAACAACATCACTTTCCCACTAGGTAACCCCGATATAAAGTCCATCATGATATTTTCCCACTTTCACTCGGGTATCAGTATTGGTTGTAAAGGCCCGACTAGTTTTTGGTGTTCCATTTTTACCTATTAGCAGATTACATACTTAGTGATTAGTACTTAAAAGTGTATTTTTATCAAGGTTTTATATCATCATTTTGCACTTGAAGTATCAATAACTCCTTAACTAGAGCATGTTTTATAATAACATGTCTAATAATATAAGATACCTTTAATTTATGGTAAATGTTCATTTTAAATGCAGGCCTATCATATAAATTAAAAGATTGATTGATGAGTTTAACTACTGAAATTGAGAAGACAAATAGAGGGCTAAGCTTAGATAAGAGATGCTGGTTGAATTCAAATTGAAACACCATTTGGTTATTGGATCATAACTGGATTTGTAGAACTTGGATTTAGGTTTGGTTTATATGGATAGAAAGCTAAAACACAGACCTAAAACTTTCATAAGAGTCCAAGATTTGAAAGTTTCATTTTTGAGTTCAAATGGTAGCAACAACAGAGAAGTCAAAATTTATCCTGTAGCCCAGACAATGTTTAGTGTTCAGCCCATATCTCGAGTTCTAGAAGTCCAAATGCGCCGATTCTTGTTTTGTTGGAAAGGTGAGACAATTTACCAGAACTTTCATGAGGACTATCTGTTCAAATTCTGATGTTAGCAATGATGTTTTGTTCATACAAGAAGATAAAGATTGTCACCAAGTCAAGATATGGCCACCCACTCAACAATTAGTCATCAAATCAATAGTTTTGAATTTTAGCCTATAAAAGGAGACATTTATCATACATTTAGACTTCTTGGTTTTCAAATCAAGATCATTTCCTTACTAGTCCAAATGCGCCGATTCTTGTTTTGTTGGAAAGGTGAGACAATTTACCAGAACTTTCATGAGGACTATCTGTTCAAATTCTGATGTTAGCAATGATGTTTTGTTCATACAAGAAGATAAAGATTGTCACCAAGTCAAGATATGGCCACCCACTCAACAATTAGTCATCAAATCAATAGTTTTGAATTTTAGCCTATAAAAGGAGACATTTATCATACATTTAGACTTCTTGGTTTTCAAATCAAGATCATTTCCTTACTTGCTTTCTTTCTTTGTAGTTTTAATATTATAATTTTATTTCATGTTATAGTTTCATTAATATCTTATTTATGCCTTTCATTTCCTTTACTATACTTATATAATGATGTTTTTATCTTGTTTATCTATGTTTCTCTTATTCATAATGTTCAACTAAGTTTATTATGTCAAAGTGAAAAGGTTACACTAATGGTGTAAGAATAAGTATAGTGTAAACTCAACATGAACTTTAATGTTTGATACTAACATGTTTTGTATTTGTTATCTTGTTCACTTTTAATATTTTCCTTGTTAAATGGTTAATCTAGATTTATATTGTATAACCCTTGGTACAACAAATACTTGATCCTTTTATAACCAACTATATGGTATAACCGACACCTGTGTTATGAAAGGAACTTGATTTGTTGTTAACATAAATTAACATCATGAATACCTGACAACATTTACAAGTATTAACATTATTCAAATAAGATAACTAATGTAATCATGTTAATAATTTATAATCCGATTGGAACCTCCTTTGTGTGTGGTTTCTAGTTGAGTAATAAAAAGAGTTTATACTATACTTATTTGAAATACCATTAGTGGATCCTCTAACCTTGACAATTATTTTATCATTGTTTAATCTTTTCATCATTATCACACCACAAAGTTCTCTTCAACATCAATATCATTTTATTATTTATAATTTATATAGTCCACCTCCATGTGGTTCGACCCTAGTCTTGCCGAGTTATTTATTACTTCAACACTCCTGCACTTGGGATAAGACATCAATCTTTTGATCGTGTCATTTAGCCACGTACTCGTCCACCTCTTTCTTCATATTCAGCCACCAATAAAACTCTTTCAAATCCTAATACATTTTATTACTCCCAGGATGTGTTGTGAGTCTCAACTCGTGGGCTTCTTGTAAGACTTTCTTTTTTAGAGTTTCGTCACCTGACAAGTATATTCGCCTTCCAAAGATTATCATTATATTTTCCAGGATTTGAAAAGACATCTCGATTCCTGACTTCACCTTGTCTCTTATCTTACCAACTTTAACATCTTTTTATTGTGATTCAAGCACTTTACACCAGAGTGTCGACTGATGCAACCATATTATTCGATAGTTTCACCCACATTTAACTAATATTTTGCCTATGTTTTATATATAAAATGTCTTGATATTCTTTGTTTTTTGTTTCGAAGGCACTTTTGGATGAAAGATGCAAAAAAGGAGTAAATTAGAGGTAATTAACAGATTTGGTATCACCAAACGATCAACTGATTCATGTAGAATACCAGACTATCAATTTTAATCCTAATAAATTCTTAGAACCATTTTATCAATCCTTTTTAAATGCATGCAAAGTAAAGTGTGTGTATTCATTTTAATTTGTATCAAGTATGATATAAAGATTTACATTTAAGCACTAAAATGAACACTTAAAACTAAGTATTCATTTGCTTTGTATCTTGAACTTGTGATTGATTTTTTCATTCAATACCCCATGCTTGTTAATGTGATTTTTATATAAATATGTTTAAACTTAATCTTATTCAATCATATCATTAGTCTGTTTTTATTTAATTGTTATCATCAAAATACATAAAATATTAATATATGACCTAAAGGTCAACTCAAACATCTATAAGTACACAATATATGTTTATTATCTCACACTACAAAGCATAACAAGCAAAATAGAAGGTCTTTAACCAACTTTTTAATCCACATGAGGAGTCCTTTAAAATGTTGTCTAGATTGTTGTTGACTCTTTAAGAATTAAAAAAAAAAACTAGTATAGTTATGTAGTGGGATCATAATGGATATTTTGATATTGAAACAACAATATTTGAAAGATTTTTCTAGGCATTTAGAGTTATAATTAAGGGTTTAAGGTTGTGTAGGCTACTGCTTAGTGTTGACGGCACCCATGTATATGAGATGTTTAATGTGAAGTTCTTTTTAATGCAAATAATATAATATTTCCTTTGGTTTATGCTCTAATTAAATAAGAAATCAATTACAACTAGAAATGGTTCTTAGATTGCCTCTAGCAATACATTACTAGCGGTCATACCAATATATGTATGTTATTAAATAGATATATTAGAATTAAGAATATAATGTTAAAGATATGAACATAGTCAATTGGACATCACTGGTATTATTCACGTCACTTTTCCAGCAACTTCAACACTAGGTTAAAAAATTTGACTTTAAAAAAAGTTTTAGGAAAGATGTGTTATGAAATAAAAAAGAAAAAAAATTAATACATGGTATGATACAATGATTGAGAAGGACCCACAAATAAAAAAATGGCTTGAATATGAACTAAAAGAAAAATGGGCACTATAATAACAATATGATGGGGATTATTGTTATGGCATTATGACAACAAATATGTTAATAGTTTTTCATAATTTCTTGAAAAGTGGATGTGCATTGGCCATTATAGCTTTGATCTAGCTAATTAAACTTTTAAAGGTCAAATTCTTATTTTATTGTTGAAGAGCGTTGGCACAAGATTTCATTTCCTTTCATATATTGTGGCCTTCGCAAATACTTTGTGAACTCATAAAATATTCAAACAAATCGAGAGACCATACAACAACTCTTTTCAACTCTAAAATGGGATGTTTTCAAGTTAACACCACTCTAAAACAAGTGTTTGAAGAAAGACTTGATGAATAATTAACATACAAGAAAAAAAATGCATGTGTGGTGAATGTGAAATGTTTCATCGACCATTTCACACCTCTTTGCATATTGTATAGAATGTCGAGTTGATCATTTCTAATTTATTGATGCATTCTAAAAAATGCATGTAAAGATGTACTAAAATGCATATGCTCCTCTATTCTATCTTTTACTCAACAAATAACTATGAAATGAATAAACTAAAACATAGGTAGAACTAGAACCCTTGAGATGATGTCGTGGTTGAGGACGAGCCACTTAAAGATGAGGACATACATGAATCCTAGGATGTGATGTCAATGAAGTTAGCCTATCAATAAGTACTAAGCGTAAATAGAGTTGTTTATATATAGAGATATTATATGTTATTTTGTTATTTTTTAATGATGAGTTTTTATTTTATTTTACTTGTATTTGATTCTACTTTTATAATTATTTTAGGATTACTAGTTTGAGAAATTATTATTGTTGAGTAGATTTGAATTTATATAATTAAGTTGCTAAGAATTTCTAACCAAACATTTCCAAGTTAACAAAGATACTAGGGTTGAGTGGAGCAATAAAATCATTATTGTTTTAGGCTTACTAATTTAAGAAATTATTATTATTGAGCAAATTTTTAATTTTCATAATTAAGATGTTTATAATTTCAAACCAAACATTTCCAAATGAATGAAGGCAACATGGTTGAGTGAAACAATGAAATTATGACATATCATTACACTAATTATTATTCCACATGTTAGATTTTGCTGTTATGATAACCAAATGATCATTACGACGTTGATGATAAAACTTAAATAATCTTAGAACTTGTAAAATATGTTAGGGAAAAAAGAGAGAAATGTGATGGGAAAAGTTATTTGAGCGCAAATGTTATAAGAGATTGTGAGGTTGGCTTTAATATAAGTAAAAGAACTAAAGAAAGGTTACGTGAAAGAGGAATAAAAGGTGGTGGATTAGATTGAAGTTAAAGGAAAAAAAATCTTGAAGGATGATAAAGATGCAAAACCATGATTTTTATATTTTACACAGCAGAAGGTTAGAGGTTTAGGATTTAGTGTTTTGGATATAGGTTTGTGTTTGGTTTTAGCGCTTTATCATATGGTTTAGGGTTGATTTTCATATTTATTTAGGATTTGGTGTTTGAGTTTAGGGTTTGGAGTTTAAGGTTTGAATTTGGGGTTTGTGTTTAGGATTTAGTTAGGTTAGGGTTTGAATTTGGTGTTTAATTAGGGTTGACCTAATTTTTTAGTTAATGGGTTGCATGGTTGAAAATAGTGGTTATATAATTAAAAATGACATAATCTACTATGTTGCACAAACTTGCTATTTTCTTTTAAGTATAGTGTTTGTTTCCCAAAACACTTTTTTGTGGTGTTCTATTAAAAAATCCATTTCTTTTCTCTCTAGAATAATTGTTTGGGAGTGTGGTGCAATGTGGTTGACACTATGTTTTGCTCGTATCACAATTTTGAAAGAGTTTGGTTAATCAACACACGCAATAATTTTGGATGGTCCCACTAAAAACTCTCTCTTGAAACCTTATTTAAGAAAAATATACCATTGGCAACTTTTTAAAAAACAAAATTTTCAAACCACAACCGCAAAAACTATCACAATGTTAAATACATACTTGATAATGTGATGCATAATGCTTTTATAAAATTATTTTTCAGTTAAAAATGCATTAAACTAATATGTTTTCATATTTGTTTATATATCAATATATTAAAATTATGTATGAAAAAACATCTATAAAATATGAATTTAATATTTTTAAAAATAAAAAATACTTTTAAAAAACAACTTGAAAAACTTTTTAAAAAGTTAACAAAAAAACAAATGCACCCTAACTTTTAAAGATTTCTTTCATAAAAGTAATTGTTTAAGGCAATCAATAAATTGATTAGGGTGAGTATTTTCGGTTTGTTTCGATTTTCTTCTAAAAAAATAATCAAACTGATTTTTTAAAAAAATTAAAAATTAAAACTAAATCAAAACCGGTTCAAACCAGCCAATTTCAGTTTAGTTTGATTCAATAAATTTATGAAAAAAATCAATTAAGAGACGAATTGATGGACCTGTTGGTTGCATTTTTTATAAGAAGATAAAAAAAAAAGTTGGAAAATGTTAGAAAAATATGGGTTAAAAGGATATCGGTTGTTGTTTTGAGGGGATTTGATGCTAGGTGTCAAAAATATATGAAAAATAGGAGGCACTAACAAGAAAAGTGTGAGGAAAGTTGAATAATCTTTAAAAATATTAGTTGCTCTAGATTATTTGCAAAGAAAGAAGGCAATAACAAAAGAAAATTTGAACCAAATAGATTTTGTTAGTGTTTGGTGAAGTTTGGCAACGAAGATGGACCATTTACTTTTTAATGGCTTTTTTATAAGCATTATTATGACGTTTCATGATGTTGGTATTGAAATGTTTAATTGTGATATGAAGATTTTGTTTGGAGTATTTGTGGTTTAGTGCTTGAGGCCTGGAACCTTTTTCCCTAAAACAAATGAAGACTTGAAGTTGTTAAAGATGAGCGACAATTAGCTCCGAGATACTATTTTAGGAGGAGGAAAAATGATGAAAGAGAATGATATTATTCATTTGAATGTAATCGAGGTAGAGAAGATACAAAACAAAAGAGTATTTATGATTTAAGAACAAAAAAGCTTGTGGGGAGATAGAGAAA
>Ga0325414_1001401_pt1 | contig 23167 bp, 11 predicted proteins | sample PopdelMetagenome_8_FD_206183 | JGI IMG/M metagenome (GOLD analysis project Ga0325414, IMG submission 206183) | Populus deltoides microbial communities from Bellville, Georgia, United States - Leaf-PdKOR-R3 | ecosystem: Host-associated > Plants > Phyllosphere > Phylloplane/Leaf | place: USA... | reverse complement strand
TTTTTATTATTAATTTAGATTGGTTGGTTGCATGTTTAAGATTTTAGTCTAAATTCTTTAATATTGTAATAATAATTGTTTTTTAAAATGTTTTTAATTTAAAAATATATTAAAATAATATTTTTTTATAAATTATTTTTTATATTAAAAAATCAAAATAATCTAAAAATATAAAAATTTATCTTTAAAAAAAAATTCAAAAGAGATAGGTGTCGGCTATAAAAGTATAGCCACACCCCTACGAACCCAAATAAAATTGATAAGGCGAACAAATCCTCTTCATTTGGACATTGATGACATCATCACACCCTGAACTCTACGAAAGACAACAAGACATGTCCAAGCAAGACAGGCGAGCTATTCTCAAATGGGGCTTTATGTAAGGCTTGAAAATTAAAGAATAAAATTAATCATTGCTCATCATCCTCCATGGGCTTTTTACAGCTTAAAATAAACACACACACACACACACACACACACACACACACACACACATATATATATATATATATATATATATATATATATATCACACCTCATTTTATATATATATATATTTTTTATACTTGCCTTTTCTTCTTGCATTTTTATTTTGAAATACAAGTAAACCAAAACCAAAACATAATTTTGTAAAAACTTTTTAAGCTAAAGGGCAGAGAAAACAACACTGAAGTTTAATAATTAATTCTGAGGGGTAGTTTAACTGGTCAGGTTTTGAGTTTGTTTTTCATTAATCACGAGTTTGAGTTATCTCAGAACCACTTGAGGTTTATATGATTATTAATTTCAGGACTCGTAAAATTAGTCGATGTGTGCATAAACTGGCTCAAACATCCACATTAATAATAATAATAATAATAAATTTAACAATTAAATAAATATCTATATGAGCATGGTTTTAAGCTCGAAATTAAAATAGAAACATTAAAAAATATAAAGCAAGAAACTAATGAAAGCGGGTATAAATACATTTGTTTTTTAATAATAAAAATGAGATTTGGACTCCCAACAAGTAATAACGGGTAGCCTTGAAAACACAAGAAACATTTAGAAACTTCCTTAAAGATGGAAAACAAGCTGCCCATGAGTCAAGGAGCATGCTGTAATTCCAAATTCGAGTTTAAAAACCTATTTTTAAGTGGAAATCGAACCAATGCAAGAACACGAAAAATACTAAAGGTATAAAAATTTCAAAGATTCTCAAAATAGCTAAATTTAAAGAAATTTAAGAGTTTTTTTTTAATGAAAAACGCAATTTTCTAGATTTTTACATTTAAAAAAAAATAAATTTTGAAAATTTAAGTGTAAAAAATAAATGATGTGGTAGCCTTAGTCTATGAAATATTTTCTTGAATAGTAATGAAGACAAGAAGATCCATGAGATCAAGTTTTCATATTTTTCTGAAGCTCATTTAATTGATAAATTGCTTTGATGACTATCCAATGCGACATTAATAGTTTAATCTTTTATAAATTATTGCTTAATTTCTTTGGTTTTTTGTTCAATGGTAAAGATATCCACAAACCAAGTCCCCTCTCTAATGATTTTAAGGGCAAATCCTCCACGTATGTTTGGTGTATTCATAAGAATTTAATAAATTCTCATTGGTGCTATTCCAAAGGTTTGAACTTAGAAAGTGAAGGAATGGAGCATATCTCCTTAACTACTATAAAAACCTCTTAAGGTTGTTTAATTTTTCAAAAAAAAAAAAATGATGTCTAATTAATTCATTCTTATAAATTAAGAGTGATAATTTTCACCACCACATTTTTTTCTAAAATAAATGAAAGATATTACAAACAATAAATTAAATCTAAAAAAAAACAAATCAATTTGTTTAAAAAAAAGCTTGAAAAAAGACATAGGCTACATAAAAATGTCTAGGTTGTGCATTTGGCTGGGTTGTACAACCTAGATATATGTTGTTATAAGAAGAATCTAAAATGAGAAACCCTTGAATAATCAATCTAAGACACCATTGTATATACACCTATACCCCAAACATTAAAATACTTAGAGATACAAGGAAAAACCCCTAAAAAAACTCCATCCTCTTTTTTCTTTTATAAACCTTTTAAAGTCAATGTTATCACTTCAATAAGTCTTTTCACCAAACACATGCTGACCTTTATAAATCATCAAGCCAAGACATGAATTCAATTACGAGGCTTTTCTTTGATTGTTATTATTTTTATCTTTATTTTTGTATTAATTTATTTAACTTAGTTGATTTCTTCTATTTATTTTTCATTAATTATGTTAACAACATTATAAAGCCATGTTTGAATGGTTTGTTAATTTATTGGGCTTTGTAATTGCATTAATTTAGATCCACTTCATAAATAATTCAAGAAATCAAGAGAAATAAAAAGGCATTAAAATGAGCTTGCTAAAAGAAATTTCCTTTGGTTAAAAATGTATGGTGCCCTCCAGGTGTTTTCTGAGTTTTCACCTTGAATAAAAATGATTGGAAACTCTACGTTTTAAACCACCATTATTTCATTTATTGCCTATATGTTTGGTGTGACAGTATAACGACTTCACTAAAGATTTAAGTGATTAAACCTTTTTTTTTCTTACTATGGAAATTTTCTTTTTATTCTTATAGCTTTCATGTTGATGTTTCATTATGCTTTTCTATTCTTCTAGTATCTTGTTGTGTGGGTTAGGTTTGAGACTGTTAATGATTTCTCTCGTATATGATCAACTAACACATGTTACCCATATTTTTTTTCTATCTATATGCTTGAGCTTCAACTAGAATTTGATAGGAAGTATCGTGGGATATACGTAGCTCTAAACTCACAAGTATTCTTGAGGTCTTTAACTTATATTGGAACTCACCTTTTTTCACAAGCTTTTGTAAGATTTAATACCCTTTATCATTCATTACTTGTAAAGTAGGACTCAATAACCCTACTAGTAACTTGGATAATCTCAAGATGTTTTAAAAGACTTCATGACTAGTTAATCCTAACCAAGTGCAACTACACTTAATAAACTTAGAGCTTATCCTATAGCTGAACCTTTTAGGATAAAAAGAGATGTATTTATATACATAATAACATTTTTTTTAATCTTTATATAGAACTTTACTATATCAGAAGAGAATCCAGTCAAACATGATTTAGTGAGCTATAGAGTTGAGTAAGAAGATATGCATAAATAGGTTAGGATAAGTTACATGAATGATGTTAAAGGGTTATTATTATCATATTAACCAATCATTGTTTGTCAAAAGATATAGGCAAATAGTTATGCTACCAAAAATAGAGGTTTAGATGTAGGCTTTTCAAGATTTGACAGGAATTTAGGATCCTGAATACAAATATTTCATGTTTGGCAATGATATACCTCACTCCAAATATTTAAGAATACCATGTATTATTGGAGTATATGTCCTTCCCATACTTCATCTATATACACATTTCAAAAGGCACTAACACATTCCAAAAGCACTAAAGAATTACCAACACATAATACAATTTCCTATTAAGGAGGCTCATCAATTAGATGAGTTTAAAGGCACACTAGAGGATGGTATCGGGAAGCAATACAACTTTATTTTGATAAATATCTATTAGAAGATGAGAATGCTATCAAATTGTATATTTCAATACTTAAGATCCATAGGTTAGCTCTCCTCATATTAGATCGTGGAATGATTGGTTATGAAGTAACATTTGCTCATAAAAAACAATCTTAGAATTCCATCTATTTTTTAGGTTTGGAAAATTGCATATTTTCAAGAAAATTCATGATGAGTTATTTACTTAAAAACCTACAAGCACTTAAAATGTTTAGCCAAAGGTCTCAAATTTGAAAAATAAAGATCAAAGACTTTGTCCTTATTTTTTGATTGTTTTCATATGAAAAAATCCCATACCAACTTATGAAAAGCTGGAATAGAAATAGATCAATTTCAAGTGAACGAATACTTTAAAACAAGAAAAATTAAATTTGATTAATTCAACTTAAAAGACTTTCGAAAAGATAGAAGGATTTTTTTAAGCCTTTATTGTGGATTCTTGTGTAATGTAACATAGGAATTGAACTAGTTAAATTTAAATTGAATTGAATTATAATTCAATTTCTATATTCTAAACTAAATTATGAGAGTTAGACATCTAATTGCTTTGATTTGAATTATCCTAAATATTCTAAGAGATGATGTATATGAATCACTCACATATTCTTCTGAATTATACGTATCAAAGGGATTAATTTGGAAAAACAGCAAGGATATGCAAGAATACAAGAATAAATACTTTTTATTGAAAATATTCCTCTAATGAATTCCATAGGAACTTCTATAGCAAATAGAATATATAGAATTGTGATCAATCAAATACTACATAGCCCTAGTATCTATTACTGATCAAAATTAGACTATAATGAAATTTTGTGCTATACCGACACTATAATATCATATTGGAAGAGGAGAGGAGTAGAATTTGAGATTGATAAAAACAAAAGAGAGCAAGGATATATAGAAAAGACTTAAAAAGAAAAGTCTATTTTATAAAAGTTAAAGGGTAAGAATATATAAGATTCATCTTGAATACCGTAAAAATAGAATTCTGTTTTCTTTGATTACTTTGTTTTTGTCTTTTCTTTATTTATTGACTTTATATAACTCATCTGGTGTGCAATACATTTGGTCGTCAAAATATTAGTTCGCAAGTATCTTGATCAGAGGTCTTCTTGGCAATCACTATCCCATACCCTGGATTTTTCTTTCTAAATAATCAGAATATTAGCTCACAAGTCGTCACAAGCTGGGATATGAATTAGGTTATGTAATTCAAACGCCCAAGAAAACTTCTTACTGCGTTCTTTGTCTTAAGCGTTGGTATATCCTGGATTGCCTTTACCTTGTTTGGGTCAACTTCTATTCCTTGACTGCTCACTACGAAGCCCAACTATTTTCCTGTTTTTGCTCCAAATAAACGCTTTGCAGGATTCAACCTTAATCAAAACTTTTGTAACCTCTCAAACAACTTCTTCAATACTTGCACATGATCTTCTTCTTTCTTTGTTGGCAAGTATGTCATCAACATATACCTCTATTTCTCGATGCATCATATCATGAAATAAGATGACCATTGCCCTTTGATAAGTGGCCCTAACATTCTTCAATCCAAATGACTTAGCTTGTAATAGAAGATTCCTTAAGGTGTGACAAATGTAGTTTTTTCTTTGTCTTTTTTAGCCATTCTAATATGATTGTACCTTGAAAACCTATCCATTAAATGAGTACGTGGCACTTTTCACAGCATTGCCAACAAAGACATCTATGTGGCAAATGAAAGCCATCATTTAAGCTTGCCTTGTTCAAGTATCTATAATTCATGCATACCCTAATCTTACCATCTTTTTTAAGAACTACAACTACATTAGCCACTTATTGAGGATAATAGACTACATTTAAGAATAATATATCCCACTGTTTATGAATTTCTACCTTTACCTTGAGTAATATATCCGAGCACATTCATCTTGTCTTCTATTTGACCGACTTGCTTCCTTTCATTAAGGGAATCCGATGCACCACGATGTCAATATCCAATCCAAGCATGTCTGTATAATTCCAAGCAAAGATGTTCACATACTCTTATAACATGGAGACCAAACCATCCTTTTCCTCAATTGTAATAAGAGTACTAATCTTTAATTTTTTCTTATTTTGTTTGATACCCAAATTTATTAATTCTAGTTTTTTCTTAATAGGTTTTCAAGATTTATCAAATTTTTCAACAAACATGGTAAACTCTTTTAGGTCCTCATCTTCCCACTCCTCATCATTTATTGCAGTCATGTTATCAAAATTTGACCAATTATTCTTAGTGCAATAAGTTTGTTAATTGGTGGAAGATTCACTTTTAGAATTCCTGGAAGCGTAAAGTGCTTTTGTGTAAGTATGTATTTATTGGTTGAAAGAGGAGAAGAATATGGGGGAACGGTGTGGAGGCTGTGAAAAGGAGTTGCAGTCAGGGAGAAGGAGGGGAGAGTGTGCGGCGGCTTGGTTTGAAAGAGATGAAAGCTTCAGTCTCTTAAGGTTTTTTTGTGTTCTTTTGTTCCCCAAAATTTTCTTTGCCCGCCCCCCCAAAATTTTCTCCTCTTTTTTTTTTTTCACTGTAGACTGGCATTTATAGGAGAAGTGTGGCTTGGTCACAATCATATTGGTCCCTCAACTCTCTTATTTTTTTGTATTTTATATTTATTTTAAAAACAAACAATACCAATGTCGATTCAATAAGAAAAATCAGTGATTGTAAAATTAACGCGTTAAAAGTTGAACGCGTTCAAAATACCTTAGAAAATTTAAATTCTTCTGAGATGACATTGAAAATTCCTAAAACGATGCAAATATATCAAAAATGCATTTTTTAGGGTTTTCATTTTTTTTTTGCTATTTTTGGTTTTTTCTAAAAATCTATCAAAAACTAGGTCAAAAATTAGGTAGCAACAATCTTGATAACTCACCTATACTCATCCTTTTTGGGCATATATTCGATTCTCAATCTTTGGTCAGCATATTTTAGTTTCATCAAATTAACTCGTTGTGACATTCCGGTGTCAGAATCAAATTAAAAGGAAATCCCATGCTTCAAGAAGCAATTAGTTGTCATTCTTGATGTTTCTAAAATCTTTGGCCTTCTAAAAAACCATGTTCTCAGGAACCCACTTAGTATTCACTATTTTAAAAGCATGAATATTCTCATCCCTGCAATATTTTGCCTTAATGAATGGTACAATCATATTTCTTATCATGAAAAATGTTTATTCATCCTTGAGAGTTACCAGGATCCCATTTATGATATATTTCAAGCACTAATGTAACAAGGAAGCTACCACTCCAGTCATGTGGATCAAAGGTCTTCCTAATAACATACGATAAGAAGGATGGATGTCCATCACTTGTAGTATCACCAAGCACACTTGCGCTCCCCACATACAACTCTATTTTTAAAGTCCCAATTACTTATCCTGGCAAGCCATCATACACCCTCATTATCATGGTACTTGGCCTCATGTTTGATTCATCGATAGGCATCTCCCTCAGTATGTTTCTTGGCAGCACATTCAATACATACAACTCTATTTTCAAGGCCCTAATTATTTGTCTTGGCAAGCTATTATACATCCTCGCCATCATAATATCTGGCCTTATGTGTGATTCATCAACAAGCATCTCCCTCGGCATGTTTCTTGGCAGCACATTCTATGCTGAACCATTGTTGATTAATACCTTGCCTATTAAGATGTCTCTGCATCCCACTATGATGTACATTGGTTTGTTATGCCTAGTACCATTGAGATCCAATTCATCTTTGATAAAGTAAAGATAATTTAATGTCTGGATTCTTCCCATCAAGTGCTCTATGTTTTCTTAGTTGATATCTTAAGGCATATACACCTCGTTTAACACCTTTTACAGAGATTTGCTATGTGGGTCAAAGCTTAAAATTAATGACAACAATAATATTCTAGCATGAGTTTTTTTAAGCTGTTTAACGACACTGTACTCATTATGTTTCATTAGTTTTAGGAACTCATTGGTCTCTTCCTCAATGACGGGATTATTTACTTCCTCTAACAGGTCAACCACCTCTCTCCCTTTAGCTTTCCTTTGTTTCTTAAGTTCTTCTAGGGTAAAAATACTCCTATTACGGGTCAGACCTCCAACTTTCTACTTAAAAAATGGGCACTGGTTGTATGATCTAAAAGGAATACCCATAATTATGTGGCAGGGCATTGTAGGTTTATACATAATCAATTTGGGCAATCTATTTACAGTAAATTGTACCTTGTAGACTTTCTTGTTCTTACTAAGTTCATCTACTATGGACACCTTTCTACCTGTATCCCCTTCAATTCTAAGAGTTCCTTGAGTCAGCATTCGTATCATCTTATTATAGAAATCTTCATATTGGTTGATCATATGACCTTCTTCTTGGTGACACATATAGAAATCCTTACTTGTCAACTTGTCTTCACAACTACCCTATTAATATCTAGCTTCTACCAGCATTTTATAAATCCTATCCAGAGACACATTTAATCTTCTCGGGCCTTCAGTCTCCAATATATTTACGGATATGCTACCCATAATATAATTAGGTAGTGGATTTGTATTCATATTTGAAGTCTCCTTAAATGTTATTCATCTAACTTTGATTAACTGTGGGAGCTTGTTCTTAAAAGCATTACAGGTGTTAATATTATATCCTACGACGCCAGTGTGATATCACAGGTGAGTTCTGGCTTGTACAAGTTAGGATAGAGTGACTATAATGGTGTAAGTGGTACTAAGGTACCTGTTCAATGCTCAGTAGCTTTTATTACATCTAGCTCAAGGGTAGCGATAGCGAGGGTGGTTGTTCTTGGGTTTTTATGGTAAATTTTTCAGCTTGGTTACTGACTTGGTTACTTGGGGATTCATGACTTTTGGCAAGAAAAAGATGAGTTAAAGTTAAGTTGGCAATCTGGGATGAATGGTTTGGAGGACTATAGTTTTGGAAATGATTCTTCTTGCTTTTATAGTCACCCTTGATATGATCAGTATTTTTCTTCTTTCCTCTCAAGACTTTTTTCTTGGGGGGCGAGGAGATTCTACCATTTCTTATTCCTTGCTCTATACGCTCAACCATGGCTATATCATTAGTAAATTATTGGTCAAACTATATATCATATGCTCACAATATTGCGACTTGAGTGTATTTGCAACCAGATCCCTCCATTGTTTAACATACTCTCACATGAAAAAGTCATGGAATTCATGCTCTTAACTTGAATAAATTCGACATAGTTCAAGATTTTTGATCAAGCCTGCTTTAATGCAAAATGAATTATTTAGGGGTCAACATCCTAAGGGCATGTTCTAGCCATTATATAAGGTGTAGGCTTACTACCTAGTCTCAAAAGGGTTTATAATCTGCCAAATGACCACCTCTCATGAAGGCAGTAAAGGAGTTTATAAGGAATAGTTAGGGCATAATATATCGGTAATTACCAAGTAAACTCTTAGCTCATAGTTGTGTGTTTCACAAATCAGAACCCCGACTGAAAGAATGAAGCAAACTGATACTCCCCCACTTAGCCTAGAATTAGGTTTATACTCATAATTAAAATGCATGAAGGCATTAATCCATATCTGATGTACTTATACATGGACAACAAGTAAAAAATGCATGCTAAAATTAAATCACACACACCAACAAAATAAATAAGGTAAGCATAGTACAACCAAAGATCTCCCTAATGGAGTTACCATCATGTTGTGGCGTGCACAATATCGAATGGTGGGTCTCTTTCATGGATTAAAGGGTTTTAGGATTAATCATAAAATTATGATTTTGAAGGAGTTGTCACCAAGTATCATGGTCACTAGAAAACCTAAAGGTCCGTGAGAGTTTACGTAAAAAGACTAGTTGTGTAAGAAAAAGACGCATCACCCTTAGTGCACCTTACCTATGGTAAGTTGCATTGTTGATTAATTGTTTTTCTAGGTCATGTTTCTATCTGTTGGTTTATCTAAGGTTCAAGACAGACCTCGCTTCGAATCGTGAGGAAATCTCTGACTTATCGGGCTAAATCCTAACCGTTCTAGGACCCAAATTTTAGCATCATATTTATTTTCTACTTTGTATCCCAATTATCTAAGGGTATACTTTACAGTGTAACTTTATATCCTCATATAATAAAGTCTACAGCTAATTCATAATATTTATTGATATTAATTCATTTAATTTAATATCGAGAGTATGCATTATATAGTGAAGTTCATATCCTGAATAATAATTAAACTAATTAATTTTTATGATATTTTTTTAATTTTTGATCAAATTCTAATGGATAACCATCAACTGGTTATGATACTTATTTTATATTTTAAAAAACAAGAAAAATAAATGCAATTTTTAGTTTTTTTATAAAATATACATGAAAAACTTTTACAATTTGGATGTATACATGCAAATAAAAACATATTTTTGTATTTTTGAAATGAGGAATTTATTTTTTCAAATTTCAAAGAAAAATTAGATATTTTTAATGTCAGGTCGATATCTTATAGTGTAAGTCTATAACCCGATATTAGGTAAAATTGTTTAAAAAAGACATATTTTTGTATTTTTAAAATAACGAAATTTCTTTGAATTTTTTATTTTTTTTAAATTTCGGAGAAAAACCAAGTATTTAAATATCGAGTCATTATTTTACAATGCAAATTTACAACCCAATATTAGGTCAAATTATTGGAAACATACATGAAGGACCCACAAATAATTTTAAAATGGTCATTGAATTTATTCAGAATTTGTTTGGAAATTATTTGGGCTTGTTTGGCAAAAGCAAAAAAAAAATTGCTGGAAAATCAGTAGGGTAATTTACCAAACACGCCCTTAACTAAAAATAGGAGCTTAAAAAATGCCTTAAGATTATATTTGACAAACATGACTTAAGAATAAAAAGAAACTTTTTTCATGTGGTAAAAACCATAGTTTTGAAACCCGAACCGGCCCGGCTGGTCGACCTGGGACCGAGCCGACCCGGGCCTGGGACCGGTCCGGGTCTAAGTAAAAACCCACCTGGGAGTTGGCCAGGCAAAACCCGATCGACCCGGGTAAACCCGGCTAAGACCCGACCGAACTAGTAGAAGAAAGAATGCCTCAACAATCGATTAACAGACGTCAGACGTCTTTCATAGCAATCCATAGAACGAGCTATAGAGAGAAAGAATTCAATTTTCATCCCTTCACTTCAAAGTGGGAGCTATACTCCAGACCTATCTCCACTACCAAAGAGAATAGAAGATAAAGAACAAAGTCGGATCATCTCTTCCTTCTGGCTCCATCTATGGCTTATGGATCTTGGGGATGATTTCCAATGGGCAACTATGGAAAGCGAAGAGACTTAGAGGAGAAGGCTTACTTGTCAAAGGCAGGCTTAGAGGCTCATTCAAAGTTACAAGCTGATCCACTTGCTTTATCAATTACAGGGAAGTCGTCCTAGGCTCTAAAGCTAACCTATACCTTTCACTAAGTCCCTCTCCCTCTCTCTGCAAATCCCATTCCTAAACCCTCCTCTTTCTCTTTCTTTACACAGTAAAAAAAAGGGGAAAAACAAGTGAAATTGGAGGGCTAATATCAGCAATACAACCTCCTTTTCCTTTTCTCAATCAAATTTTTTTGTGTTTTTGGTGGTGAGATTCATGGAAAATTTATGGAAATGGGTTTGCATTTGCTGAGTTTTTGGAATTGGAATTGGATTTTCTTTATTGGTGTTTTTGTTAGGTTTTTAATCGAGGGCATTTGTGAGGAGTTGGTGAAAATGTTTTTTTTGTTGACCCGGGTCAACCCATCTGACCCGTGACCCGATCATTAGATCGAGTTGACCATTGGATCGGGTTTAAAAACTATGGTAAAAACTAAGCTTGTCAAACACACTCTTATGGCTGGAATTGGCTCAGCCCAACCATGTGTGATAGGCTTTCTAGCCTAAGTCTAGAAAAACAACTTAAAATGGGCTCAACCTAAGCACATGGGTTGGGATTCATGGCTTGAGGCCCAAGACCAAAATCATAACCTAGAAATAAAACAAAACAAATAAAGATCAAACTAGAGATTTTTGCTGGAAATTCATAAAGAGCACGAAGAACATGTTGAAGAACCCAATAACATGAATTTCATTTCAGACCAGATCACGTCAAATTCAGGGCACTAAGACATGTAAAAATGACACTTAATCAAGATTTGGGGGTTGGAGTAACACAACAAACAATCAAATGTCACGATTATTTGATTTTAAGAAAAAAAAATACAAAACAAAGAATTGAAGATTAAATGCCAAGATTTCAATGTTTTTAAGCCTTAATGATCAACAAGCATACTTGCATATGTAAGAGCCAACAAACAATAAAAAGACACAGAAATCAAAGACCTAAAACAATATTCATCTAATGAATGTCAACCCAAAAACCAAGAAAAACCCAAAACTGCTCAACAAGAGTTTAGCCTAGAAACAAGCCTTAAGAAGCCAAGAAATAGCCTAAACTTATCAACTCTAGCTGATACAACCATATTATTTGATAGTTTCACGCACATTTAACTAGTGTTTTGTCTATATTTTATATATAAAATATCTTGATATTCTTTGTTTTATGTTTTGAAGGTATTTTTGGATGAAAGATGCAAAAAGGAGTAAATTGGAGGTAATTGACAAATTTAACATTCAATCGATGTTTTGTGCAGAGCGTGAGCTCTAGAGGTTGAAATGAAGTGATTTCAGTGTCATTAAAAAGCTAACATACATGCTTTTTTGAACATATAAGGCAAGAAAATAAAATAAGGAAGAGCATGGAAATCGCAGCCTTCAAAGTCAAATTCAAAATCTGCCAGTGTTGACCTTCGGCCATTCCGACTTGAATATCTAGAGCTACAGAAGTACAATTGATGTAAACTTAATTTTTTTGGATTCCTAACTCAAAGGCCTATCAACGCTCCACATTTTAGCCAAAAATGATGTCATATGAGGGAGATATGAGTTTTCAAAGTTGACAACTAAATTCTGCCAACAAACAAGTTTCGTGAAGAAACGAGCCCAAATTACGTTTCGAAGCATCTAAACTGATATCTAAGTTATTATTTCAGAAATTTAGCTCCTCTATGTCAAAGTTTGAAGATTTCATGCAAGGCTATTTATTCTTTTTTAGGAAAATAGTTATTGAAGTACTTAAATGTAAACAATATACTTAAGGGAGGACTATTTTGTAAAATAGAGACAAGGGTTTTCTAGGATATAAAAAGAATGAGAGAAGAGAAGGGGGGCAACCATCCAAGAGGAGAAAAATGCCCCCTCCTCTAAGAAACCTGAAATCATGCATTCCTCCTTCTTTTTTATTAGTTTTTCAACAAACATGCAAGGCTAAACTCTTTTTCTTGGTTGCAAGGACACGAAAACCTTTGGATTTCAAGAACTGTGAGATTTATTTTACCTTTTCTTTTTATTTTATATGATGAATATGTTTGTTCTCTTATGCTTATTTTTCCTATGATTGTTTATTTTAATTGCTAGAGCAGACTTTAAGTTATTATTGTAGACAATCTATTGCTAAGTTTGATATCAAAACCAGAGTTGTGGTATATGAACTTGTGAAGCAACTGAGTTTAATAATTGTGGCAGATCTACGTTATTAATCTTAGGGAGAACATTCAATCAAATCAAACAAAGACTGCGGACAGTTGTGTTTTCTTGATTAATCAACTTATCTAGTTCTTAAGGCTACCGTTGAATTAAATAACTAGTGTGGACATTGTAGTTGTTTGATAGTTATGGTTAGTTATACGACGGATCCGTTAACTAACCAATGTTAAGAAAAGATAAATATTCAGAATATAAATTGATATTTCGTTTCCATAATCAGTTCTAATTTCTATAGGTGGATGTGTGCTTACGACCAAGGTTTGTTCTCTTGATAATTTTCTGATTTTATTTAATTTCGCTTGATAGTTTTCTGTTTTCTTTTGCTTTAGCCTAGATAATGTCCAACCTCCCCCCCAAAGTGCATATCATCTAGTATAAAAATTTGACTTGAACCTTGCTCGTGGGATCGACCCTTTGCTTGCTTTATACTATCTTGTGTGTTGTGTTTGAAGTTAGGGTAATTAATTTATGCGACCACGACATCGCAACACTAGCTTAAGGATGCTCAACACAACTTGCTTGAAACTTGAAAATAACAAGAAATATAAAATCAAAAGTAAAATAGCAAGCAAAGTCCATATCTCCTATGACAACCAAAAATACCTTTAAACATTGTTCTATTGGCTATTTTTCACATTCTTAACCATAAATAATGTGTATTTGGATTAAACAAACCCAATCAACCATTAAGAATGACCTAACATAAAAATAAAATAAAAAAACAATACTATTTTTAACATATTCTGCCTTAAGCCTTTACTAAACATCTATAATCATTAAAACATGTTAAATTGTGTTTAAATTTACCATTTAACACTCCAATAAACTATTCTAAATATCAAACTAAGCCTTAAACAAAACCTATACATACTAGATCATGTCATAACCAAGCATTTGAAAAGATCAAATTAAGCCTCAACTGCATAAAAAATAATAAATAGTTAAAAGGAGAATAAATAATGAACATCAAATACAAATATTTAATAAGCAGAATGAAAGAGGAGAGGATGTGCTAATTGAGTTTCATCCCATCCTCAAAGTTAGAGATATACCTTCTCCAACAAAAATACCTTTTAATTAGGGATTTCTAAACCAAGTTTGGAGTTCTAATAGTGGATTATGAAAGGATTTCTATTGTTTTTCTGGACTGGTTAATGATTTGGCTAAAGGTTTTTGGGTTTTGTAGTGTGAGAGTGTGTAGTTTCAAGGTTTTCTCCTTCCTTCCATGGCTTTTGGCATAAGTTTTTAAAGGGCAATGAGGATCATCCAGAGGCTATGAGCTGGACAATCCTCACCCTTTAATGTCGAGGAATGAATCCCAGTCATCTATTGAGGTTGAGGATCAGCCTTTCAACATTTAAAAGTTGACAAGGGGAGTACACTAGCTGATTTTTGTTAGTTTCTGGAAAGCAAGACTGGTTAGGGTGTGGGTTTTGAGCTTTTATAGCAACACCTTCAAGGCTACAAATGAGCCTTTGTTTTGTCTAGGTAGGAGTATATTGTGAAGGCATGAGGGAGGTTTGTTATTTATTTGGTATGAGGGAGAGATAAGAGAGGTTTTAGGCTTGGAAGGTGGTATTAAAACCAAAAGAAGAGTCGTCTGGCCTTCTTCTTCTTATTTTTCGTTAATGACTAAACAAAACGGTGTAGTTTTGGTCAAAACGCACTATTTCATTTAAATAAAATGATGTAGTGTTGATAACCCTAGATCAATTAGGGTTTTAATTTTTCTTTTTAATTTAAACTCTCAATCTTTTGAGTTTATTCAATTAAACCATCAATTGCGTCTGATTTTATGAATCAATTCAATTTTACCCATATGAAGTTTCAAAATGATCCTTTGATTTTAACATGTTTTTCAACATGATCTTTAATCTTAAATATTTTCAACTCCATCCTCAATTGATTTTCAAACTTTTAATTTCTTCAATTTTACCCCTATTTTCAACAGAATTTAGCTCCCGACTTTGCCTGCCTTTTGTGAAAAAGTCCTCGATCTTGAATTTCTTCAATTTAACTTTTAATTGGCCTTAAACTTTGATTTTCGTGTAATTTTATCCCTGGTTTCATCCAATTAAAGTTTGTAAAAATTAAATCTTGTCCTCTGAAATTACAATCTTTCCAATTAAACCTGAATTACACTTTCAAACTTAAATTTCTCACAAATTAAATTATTAATAAAATTAATTTGACCAATTAAAAGTCTAATTAAATTCTTACACTTAATTAATTATTTTAATTGTGATCTAAATTAATTCTTAAAATTAATTAGAACCTTAATTAAACTTATAATTAAATCAAATTGAACTATTAAAAATCTAATTAAATACTTAAACTTAACTTTTATACATATCTGACTCGATCAACTGAGGTATTATCTATCAGTAGCCAAGTACCATCTCCAAGCTTCCAGGATTTCTGCAGGCACAACATCTGAGGAACCTCCCGAAGAAGGCTGGAATGACATAATTATATCAGCTGGCAAGATGTTTGATTTCCCCTCTGACGATATTAGCATTTGGACATCAGCCATCATCTCCATCTTCTAATACTTGAAACCATACTCAACCTGAGACAAACAATTTCTTAATAGTGAGTGACCTCATTACACCCAATAAAGTGCAAGTGATAAGAGACTACACAGCAGGTTTATAGAAAATTAATATAAAAAAATTGTCGATTAGTTCCTGTTGTGGAAAAAAAACATAAAGAGTTTCTGACATTGACGCTCCACCAGACAAACTATAATATTAAGAGTAGGCCTTTTTAATAAAAAGAAATGACTACAATTGGAAGTCACCCTCCTAGGAGAAGGGCAAATCAAACAGAACATTCCAATCCAATTAACTATCTACTAAAGAGGACACTTCACGAATGATCATCACCTTTTGCAACTCTGTCAGGGCTTTTAGCAGCCTTGCGTTCTCCACCCCAGCAGAATTGAGGGTTCCTGTTTCCAAACATGTCTCATCAAACATTAAGTGTGAGCCCTCGGCTAGCTGTAGAACTCCAGGTATCAGTCTGAAACATCAAGCATGTTAGACTGTCAAGCACTATCCAGAGATTGGTGGTTCCAATATAAAATGCTATGTAAAGGACAACTGATTTGCAGTAGCAAAATTTACAAATTCACTACCTATTTATTTGATAATCCTTTTTGGGAGAAAGAGAAGCAGTGTTGAGATATTCCACAGTCAGGGGTATGCATTTTGTGAAGGGAAGAAGATTCTTGATGACAATACTTTAGTTTAGTGCCGACAGATGCGATCTCTTTGCTAATACAAGTAAGGTTCAAAGAAAGCTTCCCAACAGCAACATTATCTGCTCTGGCATGTACCTGCTTAAGAAAACTCATTACTTTACTGGCCAGAATTACCAGATGTGGGAAGAGAAGAGGTTTACAAAAGATATGGAATACAATAAAGAAGTAGAGCCAACATAGATGAACTATAACTGAAAACGTGAGAATGAAAGAAAATCATTTACCCTAGACAGAAGATGCAACAACATGAAATGAGCAGCTACCTCATCATTTCCAAGAATAGATGTGAGATGCCTCAACAGAGCTTCCCTTGCCTATTTGACTAAATGGGGTTTTGTCTGTAGGATCAAAGACAAGCATGGTTCAGAACATGTCTACAATAAGTATGATAAAGTACGATTAGAAATACACAAGAATCCCATGAAGTACAACAAAGAAAAATCATATAGACAATTATATCAATCATTCAAATGAGAGCAAGTTCTATATAAATCACCTCTGTCGGAGGGGAGTTCTGCAGAAAGTCATAGACTGTGAGTTACACTAACCATTCTTTTCGCACTAGGAGAATCTTCAGATTCATCACCTGAGACCTGTCATTCAACAAGGATGTTCAAGATAACATGATAAGGACACACCTCCAAAACACAGGTTTCACTTTTTGAATTCTTTCACAGAGGACTACGTACTATGATCAATCATGCAGTGACTATCACATTGTCGCTCAAAAATCTAATCCAGCGTCAATGGTAGAGTTAATCATCATAATAAGAATGCTACAGCTGAGATGAAAATAATCTACATTGAACACACTGGTGTAAAGTTAATGGAAGCAGCTGAACAAACTGGAAACTATCGAAACTACCTTTCACTAAATACCAATTGTGAGAACTTGATTGAGCACAAAGGTGGGGGAGATGAGTAGCAATTGCCAATTAATGAAACATTTTTTTGATGAGAACTTGATGGTTGTGCAATTTGTTCATAGTATTCCAACATAGTCAACTACTTAGTGTCATAAATTCTAATTTCTAAGATGAAATATCAACAAAAAAAAATTTATTTATTTATTTTCAAGAGGAAACTTTTCTTTATCGGCATTGTTGACAAAGAGTGTACTCTAATATTGCCATTCATTAAAAGCGGAAAGATTTTTCGATTGGGCATGAATGTTAAAAAAATGCATTATAGGCTTATAAGAAAACATTTAAAACACCAATTGGAATGCCAACTTATGATTTAGTTTATGGAAAAACATGTCATTTACTCGTGGAGCTAAAATATAGAGTTTATTAGGTAATAAAGACACTTAATTTTGATTTAAATATTACAAGTGATAAGAGAACAATATTGAAAATTAATTAAATGAAATAAAGGCACTTAATTTTGATTTAAATGTTCCAAGTGATAAAGAGAATGTTGAAAATTAATTAAATGAATGAATTTCACAATAATGTTTATGAGAATACTTGAATTTCCAAGGTTAAAGCTAAAAATGATGGTATGATAAGCATATTTTAAGAAGAGAATTCAAAGTGGAACACAAAGTTTTACTATTTAATTTAAGATCAATGTTTTCTAAAAAAATCACCATTTAGATGGTCAAGATTATTTGTTGTGACTCATGTTTTTCCATATATAGCGATTGAAGTTTATAATAAGATAAAAGGGACATTTAAGGTCAATAAAAAATGTTAAAGCCTTATGTGGATGGAGAATTTATCACACAAAATTTTTTATCAATCTCATCAATTCTAAATAATAACTTGGAGAATGATCTAACTATAGATTTTAAACAAAGCATTTTTTTGAAGGCAACCTAATTTTTTTTTCTTCTCTCTTTAACTATTTTTTTTTAATCTTTGTTTTTTTTTTCAGGTTGCATAAGTTTGAGAGATCTCCAATGGGTTATATAGTTGCACTTTTAAGACCAATATTTAATTAGAAATCAGAGGAGCACTTCTTACCCCTTCTTATTATTTTTCATTTTCTTTATTTTTTCATTGAGAATAATGTGTTTATGTTTGAAACACCAAAAATAAAAATAAAAAACAAAATTGGTTTGATGAATAAAAAAACCTATAATAAAAATATGGTTGAAATTTATTATAATTCTTGGAAAAAAAACCTTATCTCTTAAGTCTATTTGTTTATCCATTACTTGATTTTGTGTAATTTGATATTTTTTATATTCAATAAATGTTTATCATGATTATTAACTACTTTGCATGCTTAGAGAAGCTTTATATGAATACTGTAAATTTGTATGATCTCAACAAACTCTATATATATAACATTATATTCAGTATCTGACCTTAAACACTAACTTCCTTACTTTTTAAAAGAATTGAATTTACATCATTTTCATTCTTAGTAGAGTATATAAGGTGTGAGAGGTAGAAAGTCTACAAGTAAATTTTACCAAAACTTACGTTATCAAAGTCATATGTTTAGAGGTGTGAAAAGTCAACAAGGTGTTGGGAAGTTATTTTATTTCCTAAAAGATAAAAAAAAAAAAAAGAATCTCTGAAAGTATGATAAAGAGGTGTTTTGTGAGATTCAAATGTTTGAGGAGTAGTGTATGTGTTTAAAGTGAGTGTTTATTTGTGTTTAAAATTAAGTTCTCTTGCTTTGTTTGAATCATATCCTTTCTTTATAGTCCTCACCTTAGCTTGGCACTATAAGCCTGATACAAACCTATTCATCCTTAGTAATATCGATATTCTACATTAGTGGAGATTGATTTCAAAGCAAGTTTATAGAGGTTAAAATATCAACTTTATTTTTACTTGTTTTTCATAAAAAATTCATCCGAGGAGCTAATAATGAAGTGAAAATAATAGGTATGCATGAATGAGAGGGTTGATAATGAGGTATAATTAAGTTTGAAATTAACTTATAGATTTGTGTGATATTAGATGATTTCTTTAGATTATAAACTTAAGGCAACCTTTGAGGTGGGAAACCTTATAAATTAAGTCAAATCTTGTTTTTAGTTGTTTTCCTTTTTTTTCTTGTTTGAGGATAAATAATAAGTAAGTTTGGGGGTATTTGATATTCTTAATTTTTATATCATTTTTACAATACTCTTACATTTAATTTTATGCTAGCTTATCTTCAATATCTCTATTTTATATAATTTTTATTTATTTATTCTTAATTATATATAGGGAGCAATAAATTCATGGAATCATGAGTTTTAAAGTAAAAATTCAGCATCAATCCTAGAATTCTAGTAAAATATTAACACTAATTAGATCAAGGCTCATGGTATTGAGGAAGCCTATTTAAAAGTCAATTAAATGAGAAAATTTACCTTAAAGAGATAAGGTTCACTTATGCATGCATTTTGAAAAAGTAGGGAAAGAGGAAAGTGAAATTTTTTATTGTAAAAATCAATAAACTTCCTTACTAGAAATTTCAGAAGCATATCTTAGTAAATCAAACATAACATTTCTTTAAAAATATCCAAATTAAGCAATCTTTGTTGAAAGAGAAAGATAAAAGGAGAGATCTATAACTTTGATGTTTATACTTTCGTAAAATAAGTTAATTTGATGGACAAAATATACCTTGAATAATATACCTTGAATTAAGGGTCAAAAGCATAACTAGAGTTGCTAAGAAAAAAAGATTTTTCACCATTGATAACTTGGGGGAAAGAGGAGGAGAGAAGAAACAACAAAAAAGGAGAGATGTTGTAGAAAAAGTCATGTTGGGGTAAAGTGCCTCATTAATAGATTTCAAGAAAAATAGTTTAATTCTTCTCCTTAATTTTATTTTGATGTATTCCAATAAAAACATGGTTGCTCTCATATTTATTATGAAATAAATTTTATCTTTTTAGGACTTTGATGTAGTCTAGTTTGATTACACAATTTAAATTCTCAATTATTTATCTTATTGCTTACATTTTTTCTAGCCAATTATTGTTTGATCAAAAGAATCATAATAAAACCAAGAAATAATTTATGATTAAAAACTTCCTAGATTAAAAACCATTAGTTAAGCGAAAGATAAAGATACTTTACTGCAATTGGTGTAATTTTATATTAAAAAATACAAAGAATTCAATGAATCTTCAAATATTTTAATTTACATGGAGATACGTTTAATTATTATGTGAAAATATTTCTAATATTATTCAACAAAAAATATTGAATAATTAAGTGATTTTTTTTAATCATCATGAAGAATTGGATTTTTATAACAAGAAATAATAAATTGCATGGGAATAGCTAGATGAAATAAGAACCTCTAGATTTATTTTTATTATCTCTACAACCTTAAGTTTTATTCTTTGTTTTTTTAATTTACTTTTAACAAACACTTAGTTTAATTTAGGTGGTCAATTCTTTGTTCTTTCAATTTACTTTTGTCAAATATTTTAGGTTCATTTAGGTGATAAATTCTTTTAAATTTTAATTTTATTTCTAAATAGTAAATATTTTGGTAAATTTTGAATACAAATTAGTATATAATTAGTCCTTGAAATTTAATTCATCAATTTTATATAGAAATTTATTTTTATAATTCAAATTTATTTTAATTATATTTTCATCTAGTACTAATTGGCTTTGTAGTCCAATTTATTTTAATTTGATTGCATTAATTTGCATTTGGTGATTGATTTTATTATTCAAATTAATTTTTATTTTAAGTATTATATCCAGTGATCAGTTTTACCACCCAATTATTCATATTTATTTTCTTTATTTGCTTACATTTTCAACAAATTATATATATGATTAAAATTATATATCCATCCTATTAGATTTACCTATGGTGATAAAAAAATGCATTGATTTAATATTAAAAAAAACATAATAAAAGAATACATCTATTAAATGGCATGTCACCTTGAACCATATTTAACTAGTAATTAATTATTTTTTTCATTATAAAAATTAATTAATTAATTCTAATATATAATACATAAATAAATAAGAAAATAAATTGATGAAATTTAAAAAAAAATATATGAAAACAAAAACTTAAAAATAAAAAAAGTGTCACGTGAACATGTACCACTATGCAGGCCTAGGTTGGAGGAAAGGAGTGGAAAGATGTGTTATCTACGTGGATGAGAAACCGTGCATTGCCTTCTTCCTTATTTGATCATCGAATTTAAGAATTTTTTTTTTATTCTAACGAGAATAATCATTTTTTTTTCTGTTCATCGACCAAGAAACATATCCAAACAATTTTATTTATTTTTGTATTTTAAAAATGTTTTTAAAAAAATTAACTTTTTTTATTTTTTTACTTTAAATTAATATTTTTTTTGTATTTTTAGATTATTTTGATACGCTGATATCAAAAATAATTTTTAAAAAATAAAAAAAAATATTATTTTGATACATTTTCAAAGTATTTTGAAAAATAATCACAACCCCTGAGTTTAAATTTTTTAATCTAGAATTTCAAATTAATATATCTTTCAATTCTAATAATAAAATAGTCCAATTTTGTGTCCATCAATTCCCTAGAGATAAGATAATTTTCCTTCTTTCCCATCTCTCTTTTCTTTATTTTTCCTTCTTTTTTGTTTTTTGTTTTTTGTTTTTGAATTTTCTTTGTTTAAGTAGATCTAAAGGCGGAAAATAACCCGGGTAAGATGGATGGTCAAGATTGTTTAGGGAAGAGTATAGTTTGGAATAACAAGAAATTTATGGACATAGTTGAAAAAAACTCATCAAAATTTCCCGTCGTCGTCTCTTTCGCGTGTCCCCTCAAAAAAAGAGGTAGAAACATTCCCTATGAGATAGAGATAATTCTGGATTTTCTCGTATCTATCATTTCCATGGTGTCCTTCGAACCAATCAACCAAATGCTAACCTCGGATGCTTGTTCTTGTGTCTTTTTCCCTGTACAGTGTCGTTTTGTTTGCGTGATGGTTTTGAGTTTCCCATTGGTTTGGGAACGGGATTGAAATTATATTTTTAAAAAATTTATTTTTTTAATTTAAAATTTATTTTTATATTATTTTAATATGCAGTATTTATTGGGAGGGATAGCCACAAACCCTAAATGAGATTAATTTTACAAATTAAAAAGAATAAGAAAAGGTGTGAGAATACCTCGGTAAACACAAAAAAATATTATAATGTGTTGATATTAAAAATAATTTTTTTAAAAAATAAAAAATATATTATTTTAATATATTTTTAAATAAAAAATATTTTAAATCATAATAACCACCGCACTACTAATTTTGATGACAGAAAAAGATAGAAATTGGATTGAAGGGATGAGTTTTAAAAAAATATATAAAAAACCCAACCTTGATTACTATATATTTGCTAACGACCTAGATGGGCTATATGACTAAGACATCGTCGGTCAAAATCAAAGAAAAAAAATAATTTTTAGTTTTGTTTGCGTGATGGTTTTGAGTTTGGCTTTGAAAAATGTGATTAAAATTATATTTTTTTAATTTTAATTTTTTAATTTAAAATTATTTTTATATTTTTAAATTATTATAATGTATGGATATTAAAAATAATTTTAAAAAATAAAAAAATATTATTTTAATATATTCTTAAATAAAAAATATTTTAACCGTAATTATTACCACGCTCTTGATTTTGACGGCAGAAAAGGATAGAAACTGAATTGAAGGGATGAGTTTCAAAAAAAAAAAAAAAAAAAAAACCCTAACCTTGAATACTATACATTTGCTAACGACTAGTTGGCCT
>Ga0325414_1001400_pt1 | contig 23172 bp, 9 predicted proteins | sample PopdelMetagenome_8_FD_206183 | JGI IMG/M metagenome (GOLD analysis project Ga0325414, IMG submission 206183) | Populus deltoides microbial communities from Bellville, Georgia, United States - Leaf-PdKOR-R3 | ecosystem: Host-associated > Plants > Phyllosphere > Phylloplane/Leaf | place: USA... | reverse complement strand
AAAAAAAAATCAAATCCCAGTAAAAATGCAGCCTAGCCATGTAGCCAAACAACTCGACATCACAATGACATCGCCATACCTTCACAATGCAATCATGCCAAACATATCCTTAATGTAAATATTCAATATTGAACATTAATTTCAATAATGAAACTTAACTTTAGAAGGGCAGGCAAACCCCCCTCTTTAAGAAATAATCTAATAATAAAGCTAAAAAAAACCGATCCATTAAAGGTAAATACAAGTTATAACTCAAAAATCATATTAATTAAACTTAACAGATAAAAATTTTATTTATTTTTGCGTTTCAAAAATATTTTTTAATTTTTTGAAATATTTTTTAATTTTAAATTAATATTTTTTTAGTGTTTTCAAATCATGTTAAAGTGCTAATATTAAAAATAATAAAATATTATTTTAATATATTTTAAAAAAAACAACTTTAAAAAATGATATTTAGTATATTTTCAGACATCACATCACATGCATGATGCCGAGCAACATCCTGGATGCCTCCTTGTGTTCATGAATCTTACTTACGAGGGATGTGCCCTTCGGGTAACTGCCTCTCTAATCCTAGCTGTCCAAAGACGCGTTGAATATTTTTCAGTTCACTTTCCATTACTTCAACGGGGGGCGCCATTCCTTTAGGCGTAAATAAATAAATTCCACGGTATTATTTTGTCCAAAACAATCAAAGCCACCTCTTTTACCTTTCTACCCCTGTTCCTCCCCCCCTGCCTAATCCTGGACCGCGGATTCTGCTCTTGATAGCTGCAAAGCAACCAAGCCCATTGGAGTGATGTAGTCACTCTTTTTTATAAAAAACATAATTTAGTCCTTTTTGCATCAATATTTGTTAATTAGCACCTGTGTTTTACGATCCTGTGCAAATCTATTACGTTCTATCATTAAAATACAGTCATAAAACCTACTTAATACGATGGTCGATCCTACTCAAAGCTCCGGTCATGTATTGGGCGAGTTGATTCACGAGTCGATGAGTCTATTCAAGCTATGATTTCTAATAATAATAATAAAAAAAACTCTAAAATAACATAATTCAGGGTGTTTTTTAGAAAACAAATTTCATTATGTTAAGAAAAAAATTTGATTCAAAGTAAAATAATTACTGAATTAACTAATTAAACTGGATTAATTAACGGGATCGGCTTCAATAACCACTCGATAAAGTAATGAAAAGTCAATGATGAGATTTAATCAATTAAAACATAAGAAAAATCCCTTTATCACATAACCAATGAATCACCGACAAGCATAATGACAATAATAGTTTCAAGAGAGAGAGTGAGAGAGAGATGGTTGTGATTTACGTGGAGTGACTAATAGTATTTCAGGGAGGGACAAGAAAACAAGTGGATCTAAAAGTCAAGGGACTAACTAATATTTTAGAGAATAGAGGGACTGAAATACAGATTGCTTATAAATACAGTAATTAAAGTATAATTTACTTAAAACCAATTAATAGGGAAGCACACAGGAGGGGCAGATCTAGGAATGGAGATGTGTATTTAAACATCGCCCCGCTCTCTCTTTGCTCTCATTCCAGCATCCAGTTAACAGAAGACGTCAAACAAATTACTCTCTTGATCTCTCTCTTTACATTCCGAGGTACCATTCCAATTTCATTTCTCTCTTTCTTCTAATTTAATTGTGAAATTCGTTTAGGTCTGATGATATTCAGCACAATTTTACTCCTCGATCTGTTGTTTCAAAAATGGATCTGATTGGTCGGAAAGTCATAAGATCTACCGACTTTTTTAGCTTTGAATTCTACTGGATCTGCTTCCAAACTGATTCTAGCTCTTAATTTCTGTTCGGATCTTAGCATTCTAGGCTGTGGTAGTAAGTTGTAGTTTGCTGTGTTAGATTTTTTTATTTGTTTCATTTTTTTATTTAATTTATTATCGAATATCCAAGCAAATGAGTCAAAACGTATGAGAAGTGCAACATTTTCTAAGATCCAGGACGGACTAGGACTTGATTCAAAGTCTAGATCTAGTTCAACATATTGAAAAAGGGTTGGAATGGTATCGATTGTGTTGTGGGAAATGGACTCAATTTTGTTGTTTGACGTTGTCATGTGCTGATTTGATACATCATTGTGTGTGTGATTTGTGAATTTACAAGCGTTATTGTTGCTTATCCATTGATCTGCTAGAGTAGGTTAGAGTTTGCTTATTCGTTTTTTATTTGTTTTCCTTCTTAATGATGAATTAATAAATTTACCTCCTTCAGGTTGTTAACTTAGAGGAGGAAAATGGTGAAGATCTGTTGCATTGGAGCAGGGTATGTAGGTGGGCCTACAATGGCTGTCATTGCACTCAAGTGCCCGGATATTGAGGTGGTGGTTGTTGACATCTCTGAACCTAGGATTGCAGCCTGGAACAGTGACCAGCTCCCCATCTATGAGCCAGGCCTTGATGATGTGGTGAAGCAGTGCAGAGGCAAGAACATCTTCTTCAGCACCGATGTGGAGAAGCATGTTGCAGAGGCTGATATAGTTTTTGTTTCAGTCAACACCCCAACTAAAACTCAGGGTCTTGGAGCTGGTAAAGCTGCAGATCTGACATACTGGGAGAGTGCTGCACGTACGATTGCTGATGTGTCCAAATCTGACAAAATAGTTGTTGAGAAATCAACAGTCCCAGTTAAGACTGCCGAGGCTATTGAAAAGATTTTGACCCATAACAGTAAAGGGATCAAATTCCAGATCCTCTCAAACCCTGAGTTCCTTGCAGAAGGAACTGCAATCGAAGATCTGTTTCAACCTGATCGTGTCCTCATTGGAGGAAGGGAAACCCCAGAAGGCCAGAAGGCAATCCAAGCATTGAAGAGTGTCTACGCTCACTGGGTTCCCGAAGACCGCATCCTAACCACCAACCTTTGGTCTGCAGAGCTGTCCAAGCTTGCTGCCAATGCCTTCTTGGCCCAAAGGATTTCCTCTGTTAATGCCATGTCAGCACTCTGCGAGGCAACTGGGGCCGATGTTGCTGAGGTGTCCTATGCTATTGGCAAGGATTCAAGGATTGGTCCCAAGTTCTTGAGTTCTAGTGTTGGTTTTGGTGGGTCCTGCTTCCAGAAGGATATTCTGAATCTTGTTTACATATGTGAGTGCAATGGCCTTCCGGAGGTAGCAGAGTACTGGAAACAAGTTATCAAGATCAATGATTACCAGAAGAGCCGATTCGTGAACCGTGTTGTTTCCTCTATGTTTAACACGGTTTCTCAAAAGAAGATTGCCATTTTAGGGTTTGCTTTCAAGAAGGATACTGGCGACACAAGGGAGACCCCTGCCATTGATGTGTGCAAGGGGCTGTTGGGAGACAAGGCTATCTTGAACATCTATGATCCACAGGTCACAGAAGACCAGATTCAGAGGGATCTCATCATGAAAAAGTTTGATTGGGATCATCCTCTCCATCTCCAGCCAAAGAGTCCCAAATCTGCTGTTAAGCAAGTGACTGTTACTTGGGATGCCTATGAGGCAACAAAGGGAGCCCACGGTATTTGCATCTTGACGGAGTGGGATGAATTCAGGACTCTCGATTACAAGAAGATATTTGACAACATGCAGAAACCAGCTTTTGTGTTCGATGGAAGGAATGTAGTGAATGCGGACGAGCTGAGAGGGATTGGGTTCATTGTGTACTCAATCGGTAAGCCACTGGATGCATGGCTCAAGGACATGCCTGCTATTGCATAAGAGAGATGCTGATTGGTTAGCTCATGCAACTGGTCAACCAATTATAGCACGAGGCAACGAATCTGATTCTTTACCTTTTCTTTTATCGAGTATTGTCATTGTTTCTTGCTTCCATCTAGGACTTTGGCAGACACTGCATGACTGCCATGGTGAAAGCAAGATGCTTTACATTTTGCCTTACATTGCGTTTCCTCACCTCCCTGTCATTTGGTACTTGTTTAGAAAAGTCGATTTGATGTTTATTTGGTTTAAAGCACTATCATAAAAGAAATGTTGAATTCAATAGGTCATTGTTATCTTACTCTTTCCGAATGCCAATTCAGCATTGGTAATTCCTTTGAACTCTCTGTGATAGTTTTATTTTATGTTTTTTTTTTTTTTTTAGATTCTTTGGTTTGTACTTTTGAGCCCCATGACGAGTACTTGGTGCTGATGCTTGGTGGGAATGGTTGTGGTCATTCACTTCAATGGTTGAGTCAAATAATTTTTTAATTGGAGGGTGTTAGGAAGAGATTGTTGGTTTTTAAAGTATGTTTTATTTGAAAATACATTAAAATGATTTTTGATATTAATATATTAAAACAATCTAAATATATATAATTTTAATTTTTTTTAATTTTAGTCAGCTCCCATTTAAAACGAAATTCTAAAAAGTGACTTGGCATCTTGCTCTCTTTTAGGAGATGTGATCAGATATATCTGCTTCGCGTTTCCTGGGTTCTAGGTTCTTTTGCCTTTATTTGTTGTTCGCGTTTAGAGGCTACCGACAAAAATATCCTCGGATTGCTTTAGTCTACTTGTAATGAAATCTTTTGACACTTTCCCTCATGAGAAATAGTGACGAAAGCTTTAGATGGCCTCAATTTGTTTTCATCACCAAGATGATGGTACACTCCAACATACTTGATGTTTCTTTTTCTTTGTTTTTGAATGCCTTTATGTCATGAACTTGAAAAGATGCAAGGAGTTGATAACGAAAATAATTAAATCAAGAGAAAATAAATTATTTATAGGAAGACCAATTCCATATGGAATTTGAAATGCGTTAAAGTCAATGTTGTTAATGTGGGGTTATGAATAAATTTTCGGTGTTTTATACTTTAGTCTCCTATCTCTAAATGTTGTGTCTTTACCATAATTGCAAGCCTATTGTCTTGTAATTATTCTATAGATGGGCTTGAATGAAAAGAATAAAAAAAGTTGGAAAAAAAAGGCATATGTGACATATGAGGTGATAGATCATTTTCACGTTATGTTATGTTGTGAAACAAATCAAATTCTTTATAGACATAAAAAAAAAATAATACTCAGGTGTTGTTAATATGTTATTTAGCATAAAAATTTAAACTATATAAAAATTGACCTGATCAACTTAGTAAGTCCAAAAACAACCTAAACAACTAATAAAAATATAGCTTGACTAAAAAATAATCAAGATGACATTTTTTTTAATATTGAGATAATATATTAGATTAACTCGAATCAACTCGGGTTAACCTGCCAAATCAATTACCCAGGTCGGGAGACCCTGATAACCCTATAAAAAAGTAAATAATAAAAACTATTAAACCTAATCAACTTAATTTTAAAGGATGAAATTGAAAACAAAATTCAACTAAAAAAATAAACTGGGTCAACCCAGGTTAACCTGTCAAACCTGGGTCATAAGACATAGATAACCCCATATAAAACAAATTGAAATAAGTTATGAAACTCAATTATCAATCAACTCAATGTTTAAGGATGAAATAAAAAAAATAAAAAACCACTTGAGTCAACCGATCAAACCCATGATCCGGGTTATAAAATTGAGATACCATATAGAATGCTAATCAAAATAAATTATGAAGTCTAATTCTCAATCAAACTAATATTGAAGGATGAAATAAAAAAAAAACTCAACTAAAAAAAGGACAAAAAACCCTAAGTCAATCAATGTAACCCACAACCCGAGTCATAAGACAGTGATAACCTTATAAAAAACAAATAAAATAATAATAGTAATGAATCTCAATTCCCAATCAAACCACTATTGAAGAATTAAATTCAAAAAATAATAATAAAAAGAACAAAAAAGTAACTTGAGCGAACCTAAGTCAGGAGATTGAGATAACTTTATAAAAAACAAACAAAAAAAATAATAATATAAAGTCTAATTATCAATCAACCTAATGTTGCAATATCAAATTGAAAAAAAAAAATTCAATGTAAAAAGGATAAAAAAACTTGAATCAACCTGATTAACGCGTAAAACTTGCGATCCGGGTCATGGACTGTGCTAATAACCATATATAGCAAATCAAAAAATAATTATGAATTCCAATTTCCAGTTAACTCAATGTTAAATGATGAAATTAAGAAAAAAAATTAATTAAAAAAGGATGAAAAAAATAACCCAAGACAATTCGGGTTAGAAGATTGAGTAACTCTATAAAAAGCAAATAAAAAGAAATAACAATATAAAGTCTAATTCTCAATCAACCTAATGTTAAAACATTAAATTAAAAAAAATCAATTAAAAAGGGACAAAAAAACTCGAGTTAACCTAACTAGTCTGCAAAACTCATTACCCGAGTCATGAGACTATAATAACCTCATTTAAAGTAAATTAAAAAATAATTATGAATTCTAATTTCTAATTAACCCAATGTTAAATGATAAAATTAAAAATAAAATATAAAAAAAATATGAGTCACATACAATTAATCTGCAAAACTCGCGATATATGTTATAAGAGCAAGATACTTTTATATAAAATAAATTAAAATAAATTATAAAATTTAATATCTAATAAATTTAATGTTAAATAATAAAATTGAAAAAAAACATAATTTTAAAAAATATATATAAAAAAATCCTTGAAAATTACGAGGAAAAAAAAAAACCTTGACATTAAAATTTCAACGGTAGGTTGCTACAGTAAAATACAAACCTTTCCGGTATATGATAATTAAAATAAAATTAGATCGCAATTTGAAGGTGAGGGAATGCCATAATTCAGTTTGTAAACATTTAAACATCATAATAAATTAATCAATTTTCGTAAAAAAAGTCAATTCCCCTTTTAGCCCACCGTTTTCTCAGAACTACTCAAACACCATCTTCCACGTTGCACCCAAAAGGCAAGAGTATCTCCACGTGCGAAATTTCAAGACGCCACCAAGGCTGTTCCACGTGTCAAAATTTTGTTTTTTTATAAACTTCCTTACATCATCATTGCCATCATTAGTTAAGCTAAGACAACAAGCGCACGAGTCGTTTTCCTGATCTGTCCTTTGAGATCCCGGAATCATTACGTGGCAATTTTCGTAATTCCTCTACAGATCCTTTCCTCATTTGGTATTTTCAGCTCTTTTCACAGCGAGCCTCGAGGACCCTCTCCTCGGATCACCAAACAGACCCCTAAATTTCCTATAAATCGTGCCCTAACTCTGCCAATCTTCGATCCCAAATCTTCATTCAATTCAACCTCCAAATTCTCCAATTTTCTTTCATTTTGATTCAATTCGATCTTGTATTCTTTCAATTCGCTCTTTTCTCTATCGAGCGAGCCTACTTTTAGCCCTTGCCGTGCTCTCGATTCATTTCCAGGGTTAGGGTTTTGAGATTCTCCTTGATTCTTTGATTCCGAAGTGGGTTTTGTTCGATCTTCAAGTCTAATCTTGTATATTTGAATTTCGTGGCTTAAATTTATCTGGGTCAGTTAAACTTCTAAAAAATTTTCTGAAATTTTGAAAATTTACGGCTCTTATAAATTCTTGAACTTTATCCATTTTCTGTTTGATTCAATTGTTTTCCCTTCTGTCCCTTGTTTATTACTTTTTTTTTTGTAAAGTTGTGCTAATACGATAATACAAACTAGGGATCTATAATTTTTTTATTTGTGAATTAGGGTTTTTGGTAAATTCGATATTTTCAATTTCATCAATCCTGTTCAACGACCAATTTTAGAAAAGGTAAGATCGAGCTCCTCTAGCTTATTCAGTATTGAGTTTTATTTTCAAGTAATAAATTTAGTTAAAGGTGGTTATTGTTGATTGGTTATCCCTTTCTTTATTTTCTTTTATTATAAAAATAATAATTTTCTTACACTCGAATTAATAAAAAAAAATTGGTTTGGTAATAACATCATTAATTAATTTTAAATAGAATATTTTTCATGGGGTGTGAAGTAAAAATGTGTTAATATCAAGAAATGAAGTTCGTATAGGGAGCGCATAATGGCTACATATAGTAGTATATGTTGGCCCTTTTTGTTAGTATGGTGGATGCTAAAATTCCCATATGCTTGAAAGTCCTTAATCGCTATCCTTTTGGTAATTTGGGTAGTTTCCACTTTAGCTTCTTGTCTGTTTATGCCAAAGGAATCTTACCTTTCTACCTTCAACTTTTCAGAAATGTAAGAAAATGGTGGTTATTGTTGATTGGTTATCCCTTTCTTTATTTTCTTTTATTATAAAAATAATAATTTTCTTACACTCGAATTAATAAAAAAAAATTGGTTTGGTAATAACATCATTAATTAATTTTAAATAGAATATTTTTCATGGGGTGTGAAGTAAAAATGTGTTAATATCAAGAAATGAAGTTCGTATAGGGAGCGCATAATGGCTACATATAGTAGTATATGTTGGCCCTTTTTGTTAGTATGGTGGATGCTAAAATTCCCATATGCTTGAAAGTCCTTAATCGCTATCCTTTTGGTAATTTGGGTAGTTTCCACTTTAGCTTCTTGTCTGTTTATGCCAAAGGAATCTTACCTTTCTACCTTCAACTTTTCAGAAATGTAAGAAAATGGTAAGAAAAGTCGCCCTTCTAGGCAGCTGATGTCATAATTGTTGTGGGATGGTGTATATTTTGATTTCTAGAAAACCAGTCTGCTGTTGTGTTTTTCGTGAAAGCATCTGATACTTTGAATCTTTACTTTATTTCTGTGTTTCTAATATGAGTGAAGATGATTCTGATTTGCAGATAAATTAAAATGATTCACAAACGTGCTTTTTCTGATGATAATTTATATGAGTTTGCTTGTAAGCACCCCAGACAAATGGAGCACATCGATCAGCTTGCTCCTATTTTCCCACTTGACAGTGGGCACCAGAAACATCTTGTTTCAGGTAAAGGAGCTGCAGCTGGTGTCTGTTATTTACGAGTTTTTGCATTGCTTTGTACTTCGAAACTTGTTACAATGTGGATTGTGGAGTTGTACTTTTATTCTTTTCTCCGTTTCATTTAGCCTGTCCAATCTGATGACTTGATATTCAAAAAACTTAAGGATGAAATTCTGGCTTTTATGGTATATAGATCTCGGATTGGAAATCGTTCTAATGTTCATTTGTAAGAGTATTTTGGTGGACTTTTCATTATGATTGTTGTAATATGCATGCAGTGGTTCTGATATTCTGTTCAACAAATTCATTTTGCGCTGTATATGTTTGTTTTTTTTGCCCATTAGAAGTAAAAAAAATTCACGAATTCTCTAGAAGATGCTAACATTCTAGTGCTACAGATCTTATAGGGATTAAAAACACAATAGTGTATTCTGTAATCACTTTCTTGTGTTTCCATAATTACATGCCATATTTTAATTTGTTAACGGAGTTCCCTAGTTTATATAACTGACCTGCAATATGATAATGAAGGTGATGACAGTTTTAGAAAGTGTCAAGAAGTAGGGAGGTCTGCAAGTGACTTGTTCAGTGAATGTTCAAATGGGACTAGCAAGGGATTTGAAACCGGTGATAATGGTCGTTTACCCCACTTTTTGTGGATTGGCAATGGGATTCTTGAAGCCGATAATTTATCATTCTTCCCAGAATATTTTGATCATGGGCACCAGCTCAGGGCATTACTTGAGCCTGAAGAGGCCTGCTCATCTCTTGATTACCCTTTTCAGAAGCAGGTTTCTGTTGGACCAGAGCATCAAGCTTATGTCCCAGTGTGGGATTCCCAGGGTTCAAGCACCTCCCTGAACCAGCTAGATGACTCTAACCTTCAAGTTGCATGTGCACATTCATCTAGCCCAGGTGTCATAATTGATGGTGGTTACGAGGAGAACCTGATGGGTACTTGTATCCTTCCCATGCCTGACCTGGAAGCATCTGCAAATTACTGCTATGAAGCCACCAATCATGACTGTGCATGCCCTGATGCAGGTTCTATCAGATGCATAAAACAACATGTCTCAGAAGCTAGGCTGAAACTTAGAGAGAACCTTGGGGAGGAGATATTCGAAGGGTTGGGGTTCTGTGATATGGGAGAGGTGGTTGCAAATAAATGGACTGACGAGGAAGAGCAAGCCTTCCATGAGGTGGTCTTATCCAATCCTGTTTCTTTGGGAAAAAACTTTTGGGACCATCTGTCAGCAACATTCCCTTCCCGAACAAAGAAGGAGCTTGTCAGTTATTATTTCAATGTATTCATGCTCCAGAAACGTGCTGAGCAGAACAGGTTTGACCCTCTAAATATTGACAGCGATGATGATGAGTGGCAAAAAATTGAGGGTGAAACAGTAGAGGAAGATGAGGATTCTGTGGTGGAATCTCTGACTGGTCAGGATTCCTCTGCTTGCTGTCAAGAGGATCATGCTGAGAAGTTCAATGAATATGTTGAGGATGAGGATGAAGCTGTTGCTTCTAAAGATGGTGTTGATAATGTGGTTCGTGGAATTGCAACTGATGCGGAGTATGAGGGAGATGTAGATGATTTTTCAGGAGCACATGTTGGGATTTACCATGGTTGTGTTGGTGACCTTGGACCTAAACATTTCAATGGAATTGCTGGGACCAACTCAGATGATTGTGATGTTCAAGATGATTCATGCACATCGTATGAGCATCATCGAGACAGCATCGATTGCAATGGTCCACTTGATATGGGAATTGATGGGAGACACTCCAGTCAAGAGTAATATTTTCACAGTAAATATTCTTGATGGTTTGGTTCCCCTGCTGTTGTTCTGCAAGACTGGATATTATCAAGGGATTGATATTATTAGTCATTGAAACTTGAAGAAGCTGATGCCTTTATTCAATGTTGATTGTTGGGAAGAGTGGTTGTCCCATGCATCCTTCCAAATTAAAGTTGGCTCTTGTAGGCATCAATATTCAAGAGTCTGGCAGGTCACCAGTTTCCAGGACTGGCCTTTCAAGGTTCATGTGGCTCAATTAAGAAGGATTTCAGATAGACAATTACTAGTAATACCACTGCAAAATCCAATTTTGCTAGCAAAATTTTGAATATGTTGGTGGAAGGGCATTTTGCAAGATGCAAGTACTTTTATAGGACGTGGTTGATGTTCTTGAGTGAGCCAATGGAATCATCGTGGTAATATGCAGAGCTATGGGTGCGTGATTTGTTCAGCTGTTTAGCGTCACTTGAATCATGTTTCTTTTTATCTCTGCGTGATCAATCTCATGGTAATTATCTTGCAATTTAATCAACCCTCTGTAAGGCCACTTGGACCAACATCTAAATTGAATGGTGTCGTGAAGGCATTTTATTTTATCTTCTTTCGTTCCTCCTCCACGCTTGGCATTTTTTTTTCCCTAAAAATGTTCCCGGTGATAATTTTTATGTTATTAATGTTTCTGATAATGTTGCTTGTGTTTCCTGCCCCCATGAGTTTTGTAGATGTGTTAGTGTTAGCTTTGTAAGAGTGCATGCCTATGTCAACGATATTCTTGACAGTAAGATTCCATTGGCTCTCTCCCTTTGACTGTGTGTGCATGCCTATGCGGGACTGTTTATTTCGGTTCATGTAATTGCAGTTTCTTGGACTTGGAAGCGATCATACTTGTTTTCCTGCCACTTGATCTTCAATGAACAATTTCGCTGTTTTCGCAGCATTTATGGTTTCATTATTTTCGGTTAAATCTCAGACCTGTTTTTTTCACAACCTCAATTTAAGAATGGTTGCATGAAATTTCATCTGCCTTACCTCTCCTTCATTCCATTGGAAACTCTTGGGGTCTGTCACGGGCGCAGGAAACTGTGTATAAACTTCTTCTCACTCATCTATGATGATAATTCCACTTTCTAGTAGATGTGCACAGGAAACCTAAATTGGCTGTTTGGTTAAGTTATTATAGTCGGGTCGTTCTGATACTGATGACAGCAACCGGTGCATGACAGAGCTGTGTGTTTCCAGTTTACATATGCAGTTTTTGTTTCACGGAAAACTGCATGGGTAGATTAACAGAAAAAATAAATAAAAAAAGCAATAATAACTGTGGATGGGGCAAAACGATATTGAGATTCGAGCACAATATAAGAATTCTGTGAGAGAAGATGGCCGTGTAAATGTTTGAAGAACTGTAGTTCTTGCAACTTGCTCAAGTGGGGTGGAAACCCAGCAGCAATTGCATCAGTAGATTTTTACTAAACTAGAAGCATAAAAGCAAAAAAACGTTAAATCTGTGGTCTCATCCTCAAAATGGAAAGCAAGGTACGAGATGGACAGCGCTCTTCCAATTTACTGCTGGAGTGTTGACGAAGCATTGAATCTATAAAGTTGCTTGCCAAAACAGGCATCACGGGCTCTTATCTAATAAACAAGCAAAAAGAAAGGGGGGAAAAATACAATTTCAACTCCAATCACATTAAAAGAGCACAGCATCTGCATCTTGCACTAAAGTGCCTCTCTGTAAACTGGACTGCAAGATATAAAATTGTTACTGCTCAAGGAGTATGGTGCCACATCTCGGAACTTAAATTCTGGCAAAAGAAACGAGATTGTTAATTTCTAAACCAACCTTTCATGGATTGTTTATTAATATTTGCAGCTCCAAAATTCAAGTACAAAGTCATGGTTTTTCCTCTGCCTTGTTTTTTCTCTTCCTTTTTTTATGGGCAAAAACAAGTTTTTTAAGCTTTTCAATAATGGCTCCAATTCAAAATTTGGATACTCTTTCCTGTCCTTCCTTCCTTCAAGTATCTAAACAGAGATGATACCCTTTTTGATTCCTAAATTTGTAATTAGCAATTGTCTATACCCGTATACCAATTCATATCAGCACCTATTATGAGATGATAAATGGGTTGCTTGGCAGCTTAGAGGTAGTCTGGCTGGTAGAGGAAGTCTGGTGGTGCTTGGTGCTGGTGCGGAGGGGGTGGTGGTGGAGAGGAGTCAAACACGATCAAAGACAGTCGAGGTTGATCAAGAGATGAACGAGATTGAGTTAGTCAACTAGGTCAAATAGACCAGAATCTGGTAAAAATGGTAACAAGCACAAAGTAGAAACACACAGCATGGTGAATTCACATAATCTGTGTATGCCTGAGACAGTTCATGCATTAACAATAACCCAATTCTTGGATCTGATCCATGTTGGCCAGCCTGTTGACATAGGTTTTTCCCATTTTCTCTTATTACCATTTGAGCTTAAATTAATTCAGTGGCCACTTCTATTGACTGTGCTCCATAATCTCAGATCTCTAAAGATACTAAACCATCTGAGTTGAAGATTTTTTTATTCCAATTGTTGCCAAACTTCTTTTTAAATAGATTAAATTAAGAGAGGATCTAGTGGCATGGATGTTCGGGTATAACCCAGCAATTAGTTGATTTAAGACCCGACTCGAGTAAAATAAGAAAAAATTCAATATTAAATTGATTTTTTATTTGATTCTGTAATTTAAAGCCTGGTTTTTTATTATGCTTTGTATTGACAACATAATTAAATTTACCAAACTCATCAAGCATTATTGAATATCTTGTGTAATTCTATTGAATGAAAAATTGGTTTTTAACAATGTAACAAATAATAATTATAAAATTGAGATAAACTGAACGATGTAAATTATATAAATTAAAATTGTTTTTGGTTGTTTTTTAAAGTATTTTATAATTAAAAATATATTAAAATAATATTTTTTTAAATAATATTTTTAATATAAACACATTAAAACAGTTTAAAAATACAAGAAATAAAAATTTATTTCAACCAAATTCCATTTAGACCGCAATATCAATTGGTATATTAATGACACTTTAGGATCAGTTTAGATAACAATCCCAATTTCTTCTCCATTCTTCAACCAAAAAGCTACAGCCAGATTCACCTGTGAATCCAAAAGGTCTTGGATACCGTTTAATTTGATTAAGAGCTGAATCTACTTTCCAAGTAGAGAAAGTTGTAAGCTTATTGGAGAAGCAAGCCTTGCATAACAAGACAATGCCACCAAGAAAAGGTGAGTCTATCGTTTCATGATGTACCAACTCAGATAAAAACAATTGCTGCGATGGGACAATCCTAGTCTATGGATGTAGCAGAAGGGAAGGTGGATTTTATCTAAAAATAAAATGGGAAGTGGTTTAATAAATCAAGACACTGCTACTAAATACCATAACATGAATCGAAAAGCAACTCTGACAATTTACTTCAATCACAAGTAATCACATGATCAAATCCCAAATCATTTTGTGGCCAAAATTGTCCCTATTCAATGCAAGCGAGTACAGTTTTATGCGGATTTTAAGCTCACCAGCGAGTATGACTCCATTCCTATAACTTGGCTTCCTTTCCATGCAAGGGTTTCTCTCCTTTTAAATACTTACAAACTCATTATCTTAGAGAGAGAGAGAGAGAGAGGCTTCCTTTTGTTTTTCTCTGGCTTCTTTGTGCATTTTGGCACTTTCAAAGCAGAGTCATAAAACCCATCACTTTCACTTCAATATCTCTCTTGCATTGCATATGCTTGCAAAGAAAGTGCTCCACCAGAGAGGCAGGGCAATAGAACAGGGCAAGGGATCACTCTTTGTATGGGGTTTTTAACTTTTCTTAATTGGCTTGATTAGATCACAAAAACCCACGCCGTCCCCTCTTTTATCCCTTCTAAAACCAAGACTTCACAAAACTACGCTCTAAATTTAGGTTCTTTTTCATCTGGGTTTCGTTGACTCCTCTGTAATTCTTCAACTTTCTGGTGTGTTTGTTTCCCTGATTGTCAAAGAAGTATCTTTTGCTATTTTTCTTGAGAAAGTTGAGGTTTTGCTTGGTTTCTGATCTGGGGTTTCTTTTGTTTGCACAATGAAGAAGAATCAAGAAAAGGTGCACGTATGCAAGTTATGCAAGAAGAGTTTCTTGACCGGGAAAATGTTGGGTGGTCACATGAAGATTCATGGAGCTAGAAAATCAATTAAAGAATATGTCAAGTTTGAAAGCAACAACATGGGTTCTGAATGTCATGGCCTAAGAGAACAGCCCAAGAAATCTTGGAAATTCTCAGGCTTGAATCATGATGGTAGTGTTTCAATGCAAGAAACAGCTAAATGTAGAGTCTGTGGCAAAGAATTTGGGTCACCAAAATCCCTCCATGGCCACATGAGGCATCACTCTGCTAAAGAAAGGAAAGGAGTTTACTGCGAAGAATGTGGCAGAGGGTTTCTGTCATTAAAATCTCTAAGCAATCACATGAGGCTGCATCATAAGAAGTTGAGGGTCTCAAGTTCAGGGCCTAATCTGGTTGTCATGGCCTTATCTGCTACTGAGACTGTGAATCTTGTGAGAAGAAAGCGATCTAGCAGAATGAGGTACAAGATTACTCCCAATTCTTCTTTTTCTAGATCGAATGAATCTGTATCTGGTTTTGATATTGAGCAAGAAGTTGAGGAGGTGGCTATTACATTGATTATGATGTCTAGGGGTGAATGTAATGGGTTTGATTCATTGTGTCAAAGTAAGCGAATTGAGAGAGGTGAGGGTTATCATGGTTTTGATGGTAATGGATTTGCATGGCCAAAGAAAACCGGAGAGGATTATTTAGATTCTTGTGATTTGGATTATAAAATTAGTATATCTGGTGGTGAAGGTGATATTGGAATGGGATATGGTGAGGCAGATCAAGTTAGATTGGAAGTTCCCATGGAGAGCTTTCATAAGGATGTTGAATCCAAGAGCCCTCAATTGGATGACGAATCAGGAATTGAATTCTGTGGTATTGAGATAGAGAAGGGAGGTCACGGTGAATTGATTACCAATTGCACTGTAGCTGAATCAAGTCTGGATCTGATGGGAGGAGTTGGATTGGATGTTGCTCATTTGGGATTTCAGAAATCTATTCCAATCAATCAAGCAAACTATGATGCTTCTGATGCGGAAATGGGACAGGATGCTCGCCTTCAGATGGTGGTAGCTACAGATTCTGATATCACGGAAAGTCCGAGCAAAAAAGGTGATTTCAGGTGCAGAATCTGCAATAGAAACTTCATCAGTTATCAGTCACTTGGGGGTCACCAAACATTCCATAGAAAGAGCTCCATAGGATTGAAGGTTGATAGCTGCAAAAGGGATATCCAGGCTATTTTTTCTCCTGAAACTAAGGCTATAGGAAAACTTGTCAAGATTGAATGTATTCAGGAATCAGTGAAGCAGGAAACTGATGGAGTCATTGTAAAAGATTGCGAGTCAAAGGAGGGTAAGGAGCACAAATGCCCAGTCTGCTTTAAAGTTTTTCTTTCCGGCCAAGCTTTGGGAGGTCACAAAAGGGCTCATTTTCCTAAAGCCAGAGAAGAACAGAACATTGCAGTGAACCGAGAGGTTTCTGATATCTGTAATGTTTTCACTATTAATGTCCCATACACAGTTGCTCCAGAGGTCAGTAATGATGTTCGGTGTGAGTCATGGTGGTCTGCCAATTCCCACAAGCATGAGCCACTGGTGGGTCTTATAGCCAACTAAGATGCGTGATGATGCTATTACCTTCCTTCTTAAGAGTTTCAAGAATGTAGAGACAGGATGTTGCATTTCATTTCTGGTTCAAGGATAGTTCATTCAGAGGTAGATTCTCTTTGCTACTGTCGTTTAGAAAGTCTCAATTGCACTCATTTGGTTTTTGCTTCCTTTTCCACATCATTTCATCTATGAACAGAAGACGCTTCATTGTTGAGAATCTGAAGCTCATTGGCCAATTCTCTACGGAATTTTGAGTGGTGTAGTAGGACTTGTTTTGCGTCCTTTGCTTTGTTGTTTTCGTACTAGTATGTCAATCGGAACAGATGAACAGAAACATTATTGTTGATCTAGACCGGGTTCCCAATTTTTGTTTACCATTCTTTTGTACTAAATACAGAACAGAAAGCAGTTCTAGAAGCATATAATCTCAGTAGTTTGGTTTATATACAGTTTTCAAGATTGGTTGGGAATCATGAATATGTGGAATTGCGAGAGATGAGAGGTTGGTGGCTATCAGACAATTTAAAATTTTGTGCAGCATATGGCATCAGAGCAAAAGGTAGTTCAGTCACCTAACATATACACATGACATATTACCTCAATCTGCATCATATTTTATAATCAATTTTCTCTTAGTTGTAATCTAAAAGAAAACTTATTTTGCATTTCATATTCTTCACTTCTCAACATTTAAAGAAGCTCCTTATAATCTTATGCTAGCAGCTCGGCTAAGAGGCCTTTTACTTGAAGGCAAATAGTTCCTGCAACTTAAATGAAGCAGACAGTATAGGATCAAGCTGCTGCTAACAATTAGCTCATGTTGGGTATTAGCTTTTCTACGATAGAAAGTAATATAAAAACATTTTTAAGACCTTACCTCATATCTTAATTTTTTTTAACTAATTAAATTAATAAAATTAAGCAAAAGAATATGATGGACTTATTTAAAGAGCTTTTATTTAAGGGAGTATATTAAAGAGTAATATAAAATTATTCTTAGATCTCACTTCATACCTTAAGCTTTTGAAAATTAAACATAAGATGATGGACATGTGTAAATTAAAACTTGTTAGAAGTGCCTTTGCATAATCTAGTTTAAACATTGTCGTGTCCCCAATGAACAAGAGCCAAGCTTGAAGGCCAACAAGCTGCTTTGAGTCTCTTTAGGCTTGAAGCACAGGTTACTTTCATGCAACTGAAAGATGCCATGTTAAGAAACTTCACTTGTAGATCTAGTAGAGCAATGATGGAGAGAAGCAAGCAGCCCTATTGCTCCACAGCACCTTATGGATTGATGTTGTGTGACAGTTTCCTCTAAACTAATAAATTATGTTTTCAATTATGTGTAATATGAAAGTTGATGGCTGGCATTTAGGTTGATATATACCAGAACCTTCCCAAGTCAAGAATGCTCTTGTGGTGAATGTTCTGTTCTGCAACATGGGAGCAAATTTGTCCATGAATTCACTGTGAATTTGAGGGGAAAAGGAAAAAGAAAAAAGTTTGGGGTTTTCATTTTTTGACTTGTGAATCTTTCTCTTAGTTACTGATAATGGCTAGGTCATTTGATAGTTTCATAAAATTTCTTGGTAGCCTGGTGCTTTTGCCCATTTGGGTTTTAGCTTCTGGTGTTAGTTTTTTTATTAGAAATAATAAAACTGATACATCAAGGTAAAGGAAAAAAAAAAAAACCTTTCCTTCTGCAGCAATTAATTTCCCTGTCATTCTCTATGATCACTACCACAGTTGCGGAACAGTGAACTCCTTGCATGTTATAAAGAAGGTTGATCGTGCAATTCTTTAATATGTAGCTGTGGGTGATTGTGCAATCATCTGTGGAAATTGAAAATCTATTTGGTGCATAATATTGCATGCTTTTGTAAATGCAAATTGAAAGGAGATGTAGAGCAGACAATCAAGAAACATCAACGTAATATTCTTTCCAATGTCGACGGAATAGAAAATCCCGACGAGAAAGTTTTCGACGATGATATTCCATCACCTATTACATTAGCATTATGCTTTTGTAAATGCAAATTGAAAGGAGATGTAGAGCAGACAATCAAGAAACATCACGTAATATTCTTTCCAATGTCGCTGGAATTGAAAATCCTGAAAAGAAAGTCTTAATTGTTCAAGGTGAGTTTGTTTTCTAGATATTACCAGTCTGAATTTTATAAATTTCAGGGTCACTGGAGACTTGTATGATTATTAATTTCAGGGTCCATAAGGTTAGTCTAGATATGCACAAACTGACCTGAATACCCACATTAATAATAAAAAAAAAAACCATTGAAAAATACCAACAGATCTTTATTATATACCAAAAGAATACTTTGGCAGCATTTTTCAATTTTCAGGCAGTGATTAAATAGATCTCTAATAACAATTTCATTTTAATTCCATCCTTTTTCTATAGTAACATAATTATTCGAAATCTCTTCATTCTTGGTATTACTCTCAGTACTATTTTCAAAAGCCTAAGTCACTACAATTATTGTTTCTTCGAATATGTTTTTTTTTTTTTTTAATCTTTGATCAAACCGATAGACTTACCATGCTTGTTTTTGTCTCTTTTGGTGCTATTGTAAACGCAATTGAAAGGAGAGCAGCCAATCAAGAAACTTATATAAACAGGTAAAGGAGAAGCATCATTATTGATGCAGTTTCCTTGTATTTCAGGCAGTAAACAGTTGTTTTTGGAAGGTTTTCAAAATCTCCTCCAAATGGATTTGGTTGTAACATGCAAGAAAAGGTAACAAACAATACCAAAAGAAAATGAAAACATCCACATAATAATCTTTCCAATGTCGACGGTATAGAAAACTCCGACGAGAAAGTTTCCGATGATAGTATTTCATCACCTATGATGTTGGTGTTGAAAAATACTGACGGAATTTTTACTATATACCAACAGAATATTTTGTCAATATTTTTTTATATTTGAAACCGATAGACCTACCATGCTTGTTTTTGTCTCTTTTGGTGTCAATAAATCCATTTGCTGACTGATTTGCAACCCTTTACAGATGAATAATTTTCTGAACTCTTCCAGTTAACATTGACTTGTATGGTGATAAAAAAGAGGAGTCAGAGATGATGCATTCCATAAAATTTCTTGTTTTCTCAGCATTTGTGTTTCTCGAAGTATTGTTTGCCCAGATTGACAATCAATGACATGCGTTGTAAGAACATTTATAGTCAATTGTTTAAGATATTTATTTATTGAAGAAGATTCAAATCTAACATAAATTCCTAGTCTCCTTTGTTGACCCATCTTTGTGCGTTCTGGTGGGGCAATTGAAATATATATTTGGTTCTTGATCAAGAATTAATATATTTGGTCCCACAAATTTCTTTTATAAAAACATATATTTTTCTTTTTTTATTCAAGAAATCTAAAAAAAATCAAAAATTGAAAATCCAAAAATATTTTCGATGCACAAATGGATGAACTCTTGAGCTGCAATAGATCAAAACACCGTAAGAATAGTCAGACTAAAATATTATTGACAAGATAGGCTGAAGAATTAAGTTTTGAAGTTGTTTTGACCAACATTAGAAGAATTAAGTAAGTTCAACGGCTCAATTGAACTTTTAATAGGCTTAGTTGACTTAATTAAAAACTTAATTGAAGCAAAATTGAGTTTGAAAGTCAATTAGACCAAAATTAGAAGAATTATTTAAATTTAAGGGCTTCTTTAAACTTCTAATGGGTTTAATTGACTTAATTAAGAACTTAATTAAAAGAATTGAAGGTTGAAATCCAACTTGACCAATATTGGAAGAATTAGAAGAATTAATTATGTTTAAGGGCTTAATTAAACTTGTAATGAGTTTTGTTAGCTTATTTGAAGAAAAATCAAGATTAGAGGCCTAATTCATATTAATTTGTAAAATTTGGAAGATCAAGGACCTATTTGAACCTTAGGAATCATAGATTAATAAAATCAAGAGTTTAATTGAAAGAAGTTTGAAGGTTGAAGGTTAATTAATGATTTAATTGAAAGAATTCAAAGCCAAAGACCAAGGTGCAAAAGGCGCATACATTCAAGGACTAAAATTGATCAAATCAGGGGTCAATTTGAAACAAATTAATAGTTTGAAGGTTAATAAAGGTCAAATTGCATAATTGAGAAACCAAGAATTAAGTTGTGAAAGGCACACGAGTTAAAGGATTTTAACCAATGTTTGCAAGGATGCAATTACAACAATTGAAGTTTTCGGTTCAATTGAGGATATAAATGCTGAAATTAGAAGAACATGGGCAAATTTGAAAATTTAAAAAGCCCAAGAAAAACCCTGATTTTTATGGTTTAGTAACGAACGACATGTCACTCAAACTTAAATGAAAAAATTAAGTGACACGTCATTTGGTCACTATTCTTCTTCTTTTTTAGTCAAGAAAGTTGACCGAGCGGCCACCTTCAGATGAATAAATGTGGTATCTTTAACCACCTTAGGGGATCTAATCAGAAGCAATCTACTGAAAAACATTTTCTCTACAAAGATTAGCCATTCTCATCAAATATAAGACAAACTTGACAATATCTTATCTTCATTTAGCCTCCCATGCATTGAGAATCTCAAACATATCGAGGACTAATCTTTCAATCAATGAATGTGAAGTTCTAAACTTTCAAATCAAGTGAGGTTTATTCTCAATGATAGATATACATCTCCTTTATATATGTCAGGTCCATCAATAGCACGTTTATGTCCAGTTTCCACAATGAATTCACCAAAGTACCTTACTCGGACAGCCTCAACTAAAGAATAAATTCACCTATGAAAGAGCAAACTTTGAGACTACTTTCTCATGTTAGGACTCAAATCACAAAGTGACAAAAGGGAGACTAGGCACCACAACTTTCAGGAAGAAGGTTTTAGAAGATAGGGAAAGAGAAAGAATCTTCCATAACCATTTACCTTTTGCAAAAACACCATTGTTTTGTTGTAAACCCCGGGAAAAAATAAAAAATGCTTAAATTACAAACTAACTACATGAGAAATAAAAGTGAAGAAATTCATGCATATGGTTAAATAAAAACAGGAATTCGGAAATTTTTAGATATAAGTTTTTGGACGAAATATTTCGAGACATTATAAATTAACCCAAAAATATTGAGGGTTGGATTAAATTAAAGAAAATAAACTAAACTAAAAGTTGTGGGGTGAAATTATAAGAAATAAAAAAAGGTACAACTTAATTATAAAAAGAAAAAAAGATATGGGGGCCTAAATGCAAATAAGAAAAATTATAGAGCATAAATACTCCTATTCTCACAAAAAATCTGCAGCAATCGTAAGGAAAGAAAAGAAGGAGTGTTTGTATCCATTCTTGCAAAATCAAGAGAGAAACACCAAAATTTCAAGAACTCATCTAAGATTAAGGGTTTATAGAGAGAATAAATACTTGTGAGCAAAGTTAACATGAGATCATTGCTTTATCTCGGATATGGGGATGTTACATTTGTAACCTCTTGGTTTATCTTTTGTTATAAAAGAGAGGTGTTTTACAGGAATAGGGGGTTTAGAAGAGAAGGAAAATCACGAAGAAAACCGAGATAGAAATTCTTGAGTTGATTGAGAAAAAAAATACAAGAAAATAGTGTGTAAAGTTAAAAGAAGAAAAAAGAAAAGAAGAAGGGCATACAAACCAGGGTTTAGGAGCAAAGGAAAATAGGAAAGAAACAATAAAATCTACGAAAATAAGGTTGCATAGTTGTAAAAGGTATATTTTAAACTTTGATGAGAAGGTGTAGTTTAATGGGTACACCTCTCCTTTAATCTTTATTAAGTCCATTTTTTATTGTTTGTTCTTCTTATTATTAGTTTCTCTTTCATTTTAAAAGCAACATATATAGTAGATTACTAGATTAGTAGTTCGCGTGATACCATGGGTTGGCACAATTTTATTTTTTTTACCTGAAAAATAAGTTTAGGAAATGATTGTATTTTTAAAGAAGTAAGATAAATTCTATAAGTGAGTTAAATCTTGATTAATTTGATAATATGATAAAAAAAATGAGGCAACAAAAAAAAAAATTTTAAAATATTACCCTGAACAAATTTGGGATAGCATGTGAAACATGTGATTAGGATAACCCTATAGAAGTATGACACCGTAAAAAATCAATTGTGAAAAAGGACCTGGAAAAAAAAACCATTGTCGAATGATGATATCAGAAAAAAAAAATAAAAACAAAAAATAATGTCAACCCTTATTAACTTTTCAAACTTGTGACTCGAGTTATCAGACCGAAGGCATTATATATATAAAAAAATTATGAAGCCCAATCCCTAGAAAATAGAACGTTGAAGGATTAAATAAAACAATTACACAAAAAAAATAATACACTATAAAATTAGATTGAACGGTGAAATTAAAAATAATAAAACTTTTATAAAACATCAATGCATGATAAAAAAAAATTGAACATGTAGAATTTTTTAACATGTTTTTTTACATAAAAAAACTCCTAAATATAAATTAAAAAACTTATGCACGCATCTAATTAAATAAATCAAGAACCGTTTTGTAATGAAATGAAAAAAAGTCATCAACGATAAATAAAATTAAAATTAAAAAAATTGATAAATAAATATAGATGAATATATTTAATATCGTATAAACATGTCATTTATCTTATTATGTTTGATGAAATTGTTTATTAAAATTAATTTGTAATAAAAATTGATATACATAAAATTTATTGAAAAGAATAAAAAGAAAAATATTATATAAGACTACATATATTAAAAATAAAA